>OJQZ01000076.1_pt1 | contig 97736 bp, 85 predicted proteins | sample 1599071 | NCBI WGS metagenome assembly OJQZ01 (sample SAMN03922525, study PRJEB24848) | human gut metagenome | isolation source: stool sample | host: Homo sapiens | place: Germany | collected 2010-05
GCGATCCTCGTATGAAGGAGCGTAAGAAGTACGGTCTGAAGGCTGCACGTCGTGCTCCCCAGTTCTCCAAGCGCTGATTATATTTCAGATGCAACTTTACGGCTCTGCTTCGGCAGAGCCGTTTTTTGTTGCCTGCTTTTCCGGAGAACAGGGGAGCACGACTGCGCATCTCCGGCGGTTGCCCCGCAAGGGGCGAGCCGGAGGCGCTTATAAAACATTGCTCAAGCATCGCGTGCAGGGCGCAGCCCTGCCAGCGATGCTCCCCAGTTCTCCAAGCGCTGATTATATTTCAGACGCAACTTTACGGCTCTGCTTCGGCAGAGCCGTTTTTTGCTGCCCCTTTCCCGGAGAACTGGGGAGCACGACTGCGCATCTCCGGCGGTTGCCCCGTGAGGGGCGAGCCGGAGGCGCTTGTTAATCTTTGCTCAAGCATCGCGTGCAGGGCGCAGCCCTGCCAGCGATGCTCCCCAGTTCTCCAAGCGCTGATTATATTTCAGACGCAACTTTACGGCTCTGCTTCGGCAGAGCCGTTTTTTGCTGCCCCTTTCCCGGAGAACTGGGGAGCACGACTGCGCATCTCCGGCGGTTGCCCCACAAGGGGCGAGCCGGAGGCGCTTATTGATCTTTGCTCAAGCATCGCGTGCTAAAACAAAAAGCATGGTTTTGCGTCTATTCTGCAAACTTTTTATGAACCCTATTGACAAAGTGGGTGAATAGGAGTATATTTTTAGCAGTCGAGCAGATAGAGTGCTAAAAACAAAACAAACTGCTCCGTAGGAGGTGTGCAAGACCATGAAGAAGAACATCTGTATAATCAACTCACGGCTCTGCCGCCGCCGGGCGCGGAGCTGTTAGCAAAGAACTTATCCGTCCGCTAAAATAAACCTTCCGGTATGAATGGAGGCTTGACTTTATGAATACCAATCAATATACCCAAAAGACCCTTGAGGCTTTGCAGGCGGCCCAGCAGCTGGCTGTGGAGTATCAGCACAATGCGCTGGAGCCCGCCCACCTGCTGCACGCACTGGCTGCGCAGGAAAACGGCCTGATCCCTCAGCTGCTGCAAAAGCTGAATGTTGACCCCGGCAGCTTTGCCGCCGCCGTGGCGGAAAAGCTGTCCGCATTGCCCCGGGTGTCCGGCTCCGGTCGCGACCCCGATAAGGTCTATATCTCGCAGGCCACCGATAAGGTGCTCAGTGCCGCCGCCCGCGAAGCCAAGGCCATGAAGGATGACTTCATCAGCGTGGAGCATCTGTTCCTTGGCCTGCTGGACGAGCAGGACCAGACCACCAGTGAGCTGTTCCGCGCCTTTAACCTGAAAAAGGACGCCTTTTTACAGCAGCTTACCGCCGTGCGCGGCAACCAGCGGGTGACCACCGATAACCCGGAGGACACCTACAACGCATTGCAGAAGTACGGTCAGGATCTGGTGGAACTTGCCCGCAAGCAGAAGCTGGACCCCGTCATTGGTCGAGATCAGGAGATCCGCAATGTGATCCGTATCCTGTCCCGTAAGACCAAAAACAACCCCTGTCTGATCGGTGAGCCCGGCGTTGGTAAAACCGCCATCGCCGAGGGTCTGGCGCAGCGCATCGTGCGTGGCGATGTGCCCGAAAACCTGAAGAACCGCACCGTGTTCAGTCTGGACATGGGCGCTCTGGTAGCCGGTGCAAAGTACCGCGGCGAGTTTGAGGAGCGCTTGAAGAGCGTGCTGAACGAGGTGAAGAAGAGCGAGGGCAAGATCATCCTCTTCATCGATGAGCTGCACACCATTGTGGGTGCCGGCAAGACCGATGGCGCCATGGACGCAGGCAACCTGCTCAAGCCCATGCTGGCGCGCGGCGAGCTGCACTGCATCGGCGCGACCACGCTGGACGAGTACCGTCAGTATATCGAAAAAGACCCCGCGCTGGAACGCCGGTTCCAGCCGGTGCAGGTGGATGAGCCCACCGTAGAGGATACCATCTCCATCCTGCGCGGCCTGAAGGAGCGGTATGAGGTGTTCCACGGCGTAAAGATCAACGATAGCGCCCTGATCGCCGCTGCCACCCTTTCCGACCGCTATATCACCGACCGCTTCCTGCCGGATAAGGCCATCGACCTTGTGGATGAAGCTTGCGCCATGATCAAGACCGAGATGGACAGTATGCCCAGCGAGATGGACGATCTGGCACACCGCATCACCCAGCTGCAGATCGAGCAGGTGAGCCTGAAAAAGGAGACTGACGCCCTGAGCCAGAGCCGTTTGAAGGATCTGGAAAAGGAACTTGCCGAATTGCAGGATAAGTTCCGCAGCATGAAGGCAAAGTGGGAAAACGAGAAGAACGCCATTGGCAAGGTGCAGACCCTGCGCGAGCAGATCGAGCAGACCAATGCCGCCATCGAGAAAGCCCAGCGCGAGTACGACCTGAACAAGGCCGCCGAACTGAAATACGGCAAGCTGCCCCAGCTGCAAAAGCAGCTGGCCGAAGAGGAAAAGGTGGCTGCCGCCAAGAAGGAGGACAGCCTGCTGCGTGACCGCGTGACCGACGAGGAGATCGCCCGCATCGTGGCACGCTGGACTGGCATCCCGGTAGAGAAGCTGGTGGAGGGCGAGCGCGAGAAGCTGCTGCATCTGGATGATGTGCTGCACCAGCGGGTCATCGGTCAGGACGAGGCTGTGACCAAGGTAAGCGAAGCTATCCTGCGCAGCCGCGCCGGTATCGCCAACCCCAACCGCCCCATCGGCAGCTTCCTGTTCCTCGGCCCCACCGGCGTGGGCAAGACCGAGCTGGCTAAGGCACTGGCACAGGCACTGTTTGACGACGAGCGCAACATGGTGCGTATCGATATGACCGAATATATGGAGAAGTTCAGCGTCAGTCGCCTGATCGGCGCGCCTCCGGGATATGTCGGTTATGAAGAGGGCGGCCAGCTGACCGAGGCTGTGCGCCGCAAACCTTACAGCGTGGTGCTGTTCGATGAGGTGGAAAAAGCTCACCCCGATGTGTTCAACATCCTGTTGCAGGTGCTGGACGATGGCCGCATCACGGATAGTCAGGGCCGCACCGTGGACTTCAAGAACACGGTCATCATCCTGACCTCCAACCTTGGCAGCGATATCATCCTGAACGATCTGGAGCAGCGCCGTGCGCAGGGCTCCAACGAGCTGAGCGAGGATGCAAAGCACCAGATCGACCTGCTGCTCAAGAGCAAGTTCCGTCCCGAATTTTTGAACCGTCTGGACGAGATCGTCTACTACAAGAGCCTGACCAAGGACGAAATGCGCAAGATCGTGGATCTGCAATTGCAGGATCTGCGCAACCGTATGGAGGAGGGCAAGCACCTCAAGCTGGAGGTCACCACCGCCGCCAAGGACTTCATCATTGATTCTGCCTACGACAGTGTCTATGGTGCACGTCCCATCAAGCGCTTCATCCAGAGCCGCGTGGAGACCCTGATCGCCAAGGCCATCATCAAGGGCGGTTATGCCGAGGGCAACACCCTGACGGTGGATTATGACGGCAGCGCATTGGTTCTGCGTTAAAATTTACCGGTTTTGTACATGGAGTACAGCCCAAACGCTTGCACCCGTGTGCAGAATATGTTATTATAGAAAATAACATTGATGTGCTTTTCATCGTGGAAATGGCAACGATGGAAAGCACATTTTTGTATACGGAAAAGCCCGCTTGGCACGGTTGAAGCACAATGAAAATACAACGGGCAAATAAAACTAAATTTAAAACAGAAAGTTGAGTGTGATTCCCCTTTTTATGGACGATGGCAGTATGACGCTCTGGGTAGCGCTGGTAGTATTGGTGGTATTCTCCGCCTTTTTCTCCGCATCCGAGACCGCATTTTCTTCCCTGAATCAGATCCGCCTGAAAAGCCGCGCCGAGGACGGCGATACCTCTGCCGCCCGGGTGCTGGAAATGGCTGAAAAATACGATAAGCTGCTTTCCACCATCCTCATCGGAAACAATATCGTGAACATTGCCGCAGCCTCCATTGGCACCATCATTTTCACCAAGATGCTGGGTGCAGAGCGGGGCGCTACGGTGTCCACTATGGTGCTGACCGTGGTGGTGCTGATCTTTGGCGAGGTGACCCCCAAGAGCCTTGCAAAGGAGATGCCGGAAACGGTAGCCACCGCAGTTGCACCGGCGCTCAGCCTGCTGATGCTGGTGTTTACCCCGCTGACATGGCTGTTCAGCCAGTGGAAGCGCTTTCTGGGGCACTTTGTCCACAGCACCGAGGAGGACACCATCACTGAGGGCGAGCTGATGACCATGGTCAGCGAAGCCGAGAATGACGGCGAACTGACCGACCGGGAAAGCGAGCTGATCCGCAGCGCCATCGAATTTGATGACGTGGAGGTGGAAGAGATCCTGACCCCCCGCGTGGATGTGATCGCGGTGGAGGACGATATGCCGCTGGAAGAGGTGGCACAGACCTTTGCGGAATCCGGCTACTCCCGTCTGCCGGTGTACCACGACACCATTGATAACATCATTGGTGTGGTACATGAAAAGGACTTCTACATGGCACGCCTGAAAAAGGAGACCAAGCTGGAGGATCTGGTCAAGCCCACCCTCTACACCACCGGCTCTACCCAGATCTCCCAGCTGCTGCGTACCCTGCGCGAGCAGCACCATCACATGGCTGTGGTGGTGGATGAGTACGGCGGCACCGAGGGCATTATCACGCTGGAGGACATTCTGGAGGAGCTGGTAGGCGAGATCTGGGATGAGCACGACGAGGTGACCGAGGACTTCCGCAAGCAGTCGGACGGCAGTTGGATCGTGCTGGGCAGCGCCGGTGTGGACGACCTGTACGAGCGGCTGGGTCTGCCGGAGGACGAGGATATCGACTCCAACACAGTGAACGGTCTGGTGCAGGAAAAGACCTGCCGCCTGCCCAAGGTAGGCGACCGCTTTACGCTGGGCAGCTACGACGGCGTGGTCACCCGCACCGCCAAGCGCCGCGTGACCGAGGTGCGTCTGACCCCGGCGGAAAAGCCTGACCCCAAAAAGGACGAAGAGGAAAAAGGCCACTTTGGCAGAATGACCTCTAAATAAAACACTGACCGACTGCTGCACAAAACGTGCGGCAGCCGGTTTTTTTCGTTACGACCCCTCCCGTGAAAATGCGTTTGGAGCGCTCCGCGGAGCGCATTTAAAATCGTCTAATTTGCCTATAAAAAATCCCCCCGGCGAGCAGCGCCGGGGGGATTTTTTCAGGATTTACTTAGGCTGGCGGCCAATATAAGCCAGAATGCCGCCGTCGGCGTAGAGGATCTGGCCGTTCACGAAGTCGGATGCGTGGCTGGCAAGGAACACGCAGGGGCCAACCATGTCCTCCGGGTCGCCCCAGCGGCCTGCGGGGGTCTTGGCAACGATGAAGCTGTCAAAGGGATGACGGCTGCCGTCCGGCTGACGCTCGCGCAGGGGCGCGGTCTGGGCGGTGGCAATGTAGCCGGGGCCCATGCCGTTGCACTGAATGTTGTACTCGCCGTACTCAGAGGCGATGTTCTTGGTCAGCATCTTCAGCGCGCCCTTGGCGGCGGCGTAGGCAGAGACGGTCTCGCGACCCAGCTCGCTCATCATGGAGCAGATGTTGATGATCTTGCCCGCGCGCTTTTCCATCATGTCGGGCAGTACGGCCTTGGAGCAGTTGAAGGCACCGCCCACATGCACGTCGATCACACGCATAAAGTCGGCGTGGCTCATCTCGATCATGGGCACGCGCTTCATCAGACCGGCGTTGTTTACCAGAATGTCCACCGGGCCGACCTCGGCCTTGATCTTTGCCACCATGGTGTTTACGGCGTCCTCGTCGGAAACGTCTGCCACATAGCCGTGGGCGTCGATGCCGGCAGCCTTGTAGGCGGCCATGCCTTTCTCCAAGCTGGCCTCAGAGGAGCAGTTGAAGCAGATGACGGCGCCGCACTTGGCCATGCCCTCTGCGATGGAAAAACCGATGCCGTGGGCACCGCCGGTGATCAGGGCTACCTTGCCCTGCAGGTTGAATGCAGACAGATCCATGATGTTCTCCTTTTTTCACAGTATCCAAGTTAATTTTTTAGCAAAACGCCCCGTGCCGGTTTCCCGGTACGGGGCGTTTGATTGGTGCTTTTTAGCGCAGGTCAGTGGTAGCGATGTTGTCCATGTCGTCAAACTCCATGTTCTCGCCGCCCATTGCCCAGATAAACGTATAGTTTGAGGTGCCTACGCCGCTGTGAATGCTCCAAGAGGGGCTGATGACAGCATCCTCGTTGTGCATCACGATGTGGCGGGTCTGGGTAGGCTCGCCGCACATGTGGAACACCACCTGCCCCTCGGGCAGTTCAAAGTAGGTATAAATTTCCATGCGCCGCTCGTGGGTGTGGCTGGGCATCGTGTTCCAGTTGGAACCGGATTCCAGTTCGGTCATACCCATGCTCAGCTGGCAGGTCTTCAGCACATCCGGGTGGATGAACTGGTTGATGGTGCGCTTGTTGCAGGTGTCCACGCTGCCCAGCGGGCGGTGGTTTGCATCAGCCATCTTGATCAGACGGGTCTGGTAAGCGCAGTGTGCCGGAGCAGAGACCATGTAGAACTTGGCGGGATGCTCCGGGTCGGCGGAAGCAAAGGTGACTTCCTTGGTGCCCTTGGTGATGTACAGGCAGTCCTTGTAGCCCAGCTCGTACTTCACGCCGTCGGCCACCACGATACCGGTGGAATCCTTGCCGATGTTGAACATGCCGATCTCGCGGCGCTCCAGGAAATAATGGGTGCCGAAGTTGGCCCAGATGTCGATGCCCTTGTCGATGGACACGGTCTCGTGCACCGGCATACAGCCCAGCGTGACCATACGGTCCACATGGCTGTAAACGGCCACCACTTCATCCGCCTTATACAGGCCGGTGATCAGCATCTCGTCCCGCATTTCCTCGGTGGTATAGCGCTTAAAATCCTTCTGGTTGCAGGAATAACGGATATCCATAGCGGACTCCCTCCTGCTCTTAGCGCTGGATACGGCCGGAACCGTCGCCGCCGGCCAGCTTCTCGACCTCGGACACGGTCATCATGTTGTAGTCGCCCTCGATGGAGTGCTTCAGAGCGGAAGCTGCAACTGCGAACTCCACAGCCTCCTGGGTGCTCTTGCCGGTCAGCAGGCTGTAGATCAGGCCGCCGCCGAAGGAGTCACCGCCGCCAACGCGGTCGATGATGTGCAGGTCGTACTTCTTGGAGAAGCAGTACTCGTTGGAAGCAACGTCGTACAGCATAGCGCTCCAGCCGTTGTCGAATGCGCTGTGGCTCTCACGCAGGGTGATAGCCACCTTCTCGAAGTGGAACTTGTCAGCCAGCTGCTTGGCAACGCTCTTGTAGCCCTCGGCGTTCAGCTTGCCGCCGTAGATATCGGTAGCCTCGGCCTCGATGCCGAACACGTCCTTTGCGTCCTCCTCGTTGGAGATGCAAACGTCAACGTACTGGCACAGATCGGTCATGGCAGCGCGGGCCTGCTCACGGGTCCACAGCTTGCCGCGGTAGTTCAGATCGCAGCTGATCTTCACGCCGTGAGCCTTAGCAGCCTTGCAGGCCTCGCGGCAGATCTCGACAACGTTCTCGCCCAGAGCCGGGGTGATGCCGGTGAAGTGGAACCAATCCACGCCCTCGAAGATCTTATCCCAATCAAAGTCGGAGGGCTGAGCCAGCTGGATGGCGCTGTTGGCACGGTCGTAGATGCAGACGGAACCACGCTGAGAAGCGCCCTTCTCGTTGTAGTAGATGCCCACACGGTCACCGCCGCGGGTGATCATGCTGGTATCAACGCCGTAGCGGCGCAGGCTGTTGACAGCGGCCTGACCGATGGCGTGTGCGGGGAGCTTGGTGACGAAGGCTGCGTCCAGACCGTAGTTGGCCAGAGAAACGGCAACGTTAGCCTCGCCGCCGCCGAAGCTGAACTCCAGGCTGTTAGCCTGAACGAAACGCTCGTAGTTGAAGGGCTGCAGACGGACCATCAGTTCGCCAAAAGTAACGACTTTCATTGGTTATTCTCCTTTATATCAGGTGTTTCATCATCCCGCCGCAGGGCATACCCGCTGCGGCGGGGCTTTTACGGTAAAAGGGGGACAGGCGCTTATGCCTGCACCAGATGGAAGGCAAAGCCGGCGATCTCGTCTGCCATGTAGCAGGCAACGGTCTTGCCGTTCTTCACGTTCTTGCTGTCCAGATCGAACTTCACGCCACGCTGAGACAGGTGGTAGATGGCGCGGTCCACGTTGTTGCAGCCGATGGCGATGTGGCCATTGGTGCCGCGGCCGGGCTTCTTCATGATCTCGAACTCCTTGTTGCCGACAAAGATGCTGGAGTTACCGGGAGCGACCTTCATGTTCAGCATAGCGCCGATCAGGTTAGCCACCTTCATGGCCTCTTCCTCGTTGTCGGTGTTGATGCCGACGTGCAGCAGCTTCAGGCCCAGCATGGTGTCAACAGCTTCCTTGCTCTGTGCGGTGATCTTTGCCCAGTCGCCGGCCTTGATCACATCGCTCTTGCACATCCAGGTGCCGCCCACGGCAAAGATCTGGTCATAGCCCAGATAATCGTTGACGTTCTTGGCGTTGACACCGCCGGTGCACATCCAGCGAGCGCCCTTCAGGGCAGCGCCGATGTTCTTCAGCATGCCCACGCCGCCGTTTGCCTCAGCGGGGAAGAACTTCAGAGCCTCGCAGCCCATGTTCATGGCCTGCTGCATCTCGCCTGCGGAGCAGGTGCCGGGCATCATGATGCCGCCCTTGGCGATGACGTGCTTGCAGACCTCGGGGTCGAAGCCGGGAGCAACGATGAAGGAAGCACCGGCAGCCATAGCACGGTCGGCCTGCTCGCAGGTCAGAACGGTGCCGGCACCCAGCAGCATCTCGGGCATCTCCTCGTGGATCTTGCGGATGCACTCTTCAGCACAGGCAGTGCGGAAGGTGACCTCAGCTGCGGGCAGACCGCCCTCAGCCAGAGCCTTGCACAGGGGCAGGGCCTCATCAACGCTGTTGAAAGCGATAACAGGGATAATGCCGATCTGATAGACCTTTTCTACGATGGGATTCATAACGCATTTCTCCTTTTACAATAAACTCTCCTGTGCGCGTGGGGCAGCCCTTTGGGCATGGCACACCCACTATGCGCTTGTAATACTAGTATAAACGAACCGGGGGAGTTTGGTAATGCTCAACAAGCACAATGTTTTGCATAAGAGCTTGTATACATTGCACAAAAATGACGAATGACCCGAAAAATCGGGGCGGAAGCCGGTAAAAATGCTGGAAAATTGCTGCAAAAACTGGCTCAGATGCCAAGGGTTTCCAGTATCTCGGCCACGCCGTCGTGGTCGCAGTCGGCCTTGCTGACAAGGTGCGCCAGCGCCCGGATCTCCGGCATACCGTTGGCCATCACAGCGGCCACCCCGGCCTTTTGCAGCATGGCGCGGTCGTTCTCGCTGTCGCCCACCGCAAGAGTGCACGCGTGCGGGACGCCCAGCCGGTCGGCCAGTGCGCGCAGCGCCTCGCCCTTGTCCACACCGGCGGCGGTCACCTCCACATTTTTCGGCGACCCCTGCACGATCTCCACGCCCGGGACGGCGCGGAAGCGGGGCAGCGCAGCCGCAGCCTGCTGCGGGGTTTCAAAAAACACGCAGAGCTTTTCAATGGCAAAGGCGTTGCGGCTCATCCACTCGGCTGCGTCCCGCAGAATGGTAAAGCGGCCATCGTTGGGCTGGCACGCTTCGGTGCCGTCCTTCTTTGCTGCCCGGGCAGCGGCCAGCGCAATGCTGCGGGCATCGGTGCAGGCGTATCCGTCCGAGAAAATGCGCAGGTCGGCGTGGCAGCTCTCGCAGACGGCAAAGGCTTCGCGGGCAGTCTCCACCGGCATCAGGCTGTGCAGCAGACAGACCGGGGTGCTGGTGCGGTGCTCTTTTGCGTTGGAATAGCGGCTGTACACTGCGCCCACGGGGTCGGTGCCCAAATCCCACACGGCGGCACCGTTGCAGGTGATGACGTAGCGGATGCCGGGCAGCTGCGCCACCTCCGGCGGCAGACTGGCCAGCGGACGGCCGGTGGCGGGCACGATGTACACGCCTTTATCCACAGCAGCTTGCAGAGCGGCGCGGGTGCGGGGGGTGACGTGCCCCTCGCGGTTCAGCAGGGTGCCGTCCAGATCCAGCGCGACCAGACGGATGGCGGGAAATTCTTGTGGCATGATGTACTCCTTTTATAAATAAGATGCAGCTTGTTTTTATTGTATCGCAGGGAAAACATTTGCGCAAGTGGATGGAATGTGCTATAATAACACGTCAATTCACATAAAAAATAGGAGAAACGACATGAAACTTAGCCAACTGCGCAGCCGGTGCCGCCCGCATTTGTGGTACCAGCTGTACTGGGTGGTGTACCTGATCTGGTTCTTCTGGCTGGACCTCACCATCACCGCCCCGAAATATATCCTGCACAGCCCGCTGGACGATCTGATCCCCTTCAACGAGTGGTTCGTGCTCCCCTATTGCAGCTGGTTTCTGCTGCTGGCGGGGGTGACGGCGGCACTGTGGTGGTGCGATACCGCCAGCTATGATAAACTTTGCATGACCATGTTTTCCGGCATGACCTTCTGCCTGATCGTGTACATGATCCTGCCCAACGGGCTGGAACTGCGTCCTGCCGTGGAGACTCTTGGCCGGGATAACTCGGCGCTGCGGATCATGCAGTTGCTGTGGAAGGCGGACGCCGCCGTGAACGTCTGCCCCTCCATCCACTGCCAAAGCTCCGCCTGCATGGCAATGGCCTTCAGCCACAGCAAGCTGGCAGAGGGCAAGCCTCTGCGCAAGGTGCTGGCATGGGCGTGGGCGGCGCTGATCTGCCTTTCCACAGTGTTCACCAAGCAGCACTCGGTCATTGATGTGGCCTGCGGCTTGGCGGTGGCTTTTGTGTGGCTGCCGGTGGTGTACCGCCCGGCGCGGGCACTTCATTGAACAAAATAGCAAAAAATTGCCCTTGATTTTCGGTTGCTCCTGCTATTGACAGTTGCCCGGCAGTTGGGTAATATGGTCATATACTAGTATATCACCAACTGACCCCGAAGGGAGAACACTGCAATGGCATCTTTGAGTGCGAGGGAACAGGCGTATCAGACCATCCGCAGCCGGATCATCACCATGGAGCTGAAGCCCGGCGACCCCCTGAACGACAGGGAACTTGCGGAGCAGATGGGCATCAGCCGCACCCCCATGCGGGAGGCGCTGATCATGCTCAACATTGCCCACATGGTGGACATCAAGCCGCAAAGCGGTACCCATGTGGCGCCCATCGACCTGAAGCGGATGGAGCTGGAGCAGTTTGCCCGCTTCACCCTTGAAAAAGAGATTTTGAACCGGGTGCGCGGCCGCTTGACAGACCAGCAGGAGCAGGAGTACCGGCAGATCATCGAGAACTACCGCTTACTGGAAGCCGACCTGACCCAGCCCAACCGCGAGACCCGCCTGCTGGAGCTGGACAACCAGTTCCACCGCAAGGCCTTTGAGATCACCGGCATGGAGGCGCATTTTGACCACATGCTGGGGGAACTGCAACATGTGGAACGTATCCGCAAGTTCAGCTTGCAGACCAACGAGAACAAGTCCGTCTGCGCCGCCCACACCCGCATTCTGGAAATGGTGCTGCACGGCACCGCCGATGAACTGGGCGAAGCGCTGGAAAGCCACCTGAACCGCTATAAGCTCTCGGTGGAGCAGGCCCGCAGCGTCCACCCGGAATATTTCACCGAAGGGTGAAAAGAAATTGTTTAAATATGGCTCCAAACACCTGCAGGTGTTTTGGAGCCATATTTATTTATACAATATAAAAAGCCCGCCGGCAGAGCAGTGCATCGCTGTCTGTCGGCGGGCTTTTTGTTAAGCAGCGGGGGAAAAGGTTAGTTCTGATTGCCGGTCTCGGCTTTCATGGCGTTGTAGCCGATGAGCACGGTCCAAACGTAGGCGCAGGTCTTGGGGATCATCAGCATACCGATCAGGGGGTTGACGTCTGCCCACAGCACCACGGGGATATAGAAGCCGAAGCTCAGCACGATGGTCAGCCACATCCAGCGGAAAGCCTTGTCGTTGTTCTGCTTGGCGCTGCGGTAGAACAGCACGATGATCAGCAGACCCAGCAGGGCAAAGGGCACATTGCGCAGGATGCCCCATGCCAGCGGGGTGTGGTTGGTGAGCCACCGGTTCTGCGGCATCATGCACAGCACAACGCGCACAGCAGACAGGGCGTACACGGCGGCAGTCACGTTCTTCTGCCCCTCGATCTGGTAGCGCTTGCGCCAGACGTAGTACAGCAGCACATAGAACACGGTCATGGTCACAGAGGTGATCCACTTGCCCAGACCCAGCGGCACAGCGTAGTTTTCCAGACCGGTGGTGCACAGTGCCAGTGCGCGGGGCACCAGATGGAAGGAGTCACCCGCGCCCAGCACAACGGCCATCAGGCCGAACAGGCGGAACTGGGTGCCAGCCTTGCTGCCGCAGATCATGCGGATGCCCACCGTGAGCACTGTGACCAGATAAAAGATGTCGAAAACAGTTTCAATAACAGCTCTCATACGTTTTTCTCCTTTATTTGTTTTGATTGCAGTTTTTTGATTTTATAGCGAACCGGCGCGGCAGAGCCGTACCGGAAGCATCGAAGGGAAAAGGGCTTGCAGTAGTATGGTCTGCAGGGGGCAGAAACCAAATTGAACTATGTTCATATTCGAACTTAAAAAACTCCCACAAGGCTTGTGGGATGTTTTTTTGCTTAATAAATGGTCCTGCGCACGATCTCCAGCACCGCAGAGGGGTCGAAGTTCTGCTGCACCACCGCGGACAGCATCAGGGAGAACAGGATGCCCGCAAACTGTTCCGGGGTGAATTGCTCGGTAAAAGCACCCGGACGGATCTTGGCATCATGGCGCAGCACGTTGCACAAGGCGTCCAGAATGTGCTGCCATGTCTGCCGCATCTGCTGCTTGCCGTTGGCAGTGTCCTGCCGCACAAAACCCAGCGCGTGGTGGGTGAAGAAGCCGGGATACTGCTGGCAGCCGTATTCCATCTGCCGGTACATCCACCGGATGCAGGACAGGGTGTCCTGAAACACGGCTTCGTCCTCCGGGTGGCGGAAGATGTCGTTCCAGATGCTTTCCACGGCCGCGCTTACCAGCTCAGTCTTGGAGCCGAAGTAGTTGTAGATGCAGCCCACAGAGACCCCGCAGGCGGCCGCGACCGCACGGATGTTGACTGCCGCCCAGCCGTTCTGCTGGATCAGCTCCCGGCTGGTTTTCAGGATGTCTGCCTTGGATGTTGCCATTGGATTCATACACTCACCCTCCAACATGAACAACGTTCACGATGCACAGTATACAGCGGCGGTGGGCTGCTGTCAAGGGGAAAATAAAATTTTTTGCAGCTCTATTTCGCCGTCTGCACAGCGGCAGGAAACGAAAGCTGCATATATGCAACCTGTTTCATGTTTCTGCCACCTAAAATGTGCCAAATTCATGTCAAAATGGTAACAGTTCTTGTTTCATCGTTGATTTTTGACGAAAAAAGCTTGCTTTTTTTGTCAATGTGCGTATAATAAGAGAACATCAGCCCAACCAAGGCGGTTGGTATGCTGCCGGGGGCTGACACCAACAAAAGACGAAAAAGGAGATAATCCCTATGAAGCTCAAGACTGTTGCAATTGCCGCTGCCGCTCTGGCACTGGCTGTCGGCATGACCGCCTGCGGCGGCGCTGCCTCTACCGCTGCATCCTCCACCGCATCCTCTGCTGCTGCCTCTTCCGAGGCTGCTTCCTCCGAGGCTGAGGCCACTTCTGCCGAGTACACCGTGTACAACACCACCGGCAGCAAGGTGACTGAGCTGTACCTGTACGATGCAGGCTCTGAGGACAAGGGCGAGAACCTGGCAGGCGAGGGTCTGGCTGACGGCGAGAGCATCGTCATCACCCGCGATGTCGAGGCTGACAAGCAGGATGACGTTGTCTACGTTCTGGAGTTCACCACCGAGGACGGCAGCACCCAGAGCTTTGACACCCTGCACTACGAGGTGGCTCCCATCTCTCTGAAGAGCGTGGACGCCGCTGCCGGTGCTACCGCTATTGCTTTCGAGGCTCCCCAGAAGTAAGAGCAAACCCTTACATCCGCAAACAGAAAAAGGCTGCTGCACCGTGCGTGCAGCAGTCTTTTTTGTATAAAATCATATCACATCCGGAACCCACGGAAGCCCCAGCCGCCGCAGCAGCAGTTGCACAGCAGGTTCAGCAAAATCATGCTCCAGCACCAGCGCAAAAGCCCGCCGGGCTGGGCGTAGGTGGTCTGGGTGCGGTAGGTCTGGCCGGGGTTCTGCATCCGGCGCAGGTGCATCTGGTACTCGGTGTTGTTCGGGTCCAGCTGCACGGCGCGGCGGGCGTCCTGCAGGGCGTCCACGCTTTTGCCAAGCCCCTGATTGGCCAGCGAGGAGAGGTAGTACCACCGCGCATTGCGGCCGGTCATGCCGTCCAGTACGCGGCGCGCCTCGGCGTAGCGGCCATTGGCCACAAAATTGCGGGCGGCCTGCATCTCCGGGGTGTCGGTGCCGGAGGCGCTGGGCCCGGCCTGCTGGTAGCCGCCAAAGCCAAAACCAAAGCCAAAGGGGTCGAAGCCCTCAAACCCGTCAAAGCCATCAAAGCCGGTGTAACCGTAGTTCTGCTGGCCGTAGCCCTGCTGACCATAGCTCTGCCGGTTGTAGCCCTGCTGCTGGTAGCCGCCGTAGGGGTTGCCGCCCATCTGGGGGCCGGTATCGCCCTTGGTAATGGCATCATAGGCGGCCTGCACCTCCTTGAAGTGCTCCTCGGCCGTGGGGTCGTTGGGGTTCAAATCCGGGTGCCAGCGCTTGCACTTGGCGCGGTATGCTTTTTTGATCTCGTCGTCGCTTGCGCCGCGCTGAACGCCCAGCACCTCATAGGGATCTCTCATGCTCGGTATACTTCCTCACTCATTATACTGACGGTACAGCACCGCTGCACCGCATCCGTTTTATTTTACCGGAACATCGGCACAAAATCAAGACGCATCGGGCTTTCCGGTGCGTTTTGCGTTTTTGCAGTTGTATTTCAGCCACACGCCGGAGTACAGGATGTTGCGCAGCAGGTCCGCGTCCTCCACGCAGGGCAGACGCTCAAAGTTCTGCGCGCAGCGTGCCAGCAGCAGCTCGAAGATGTCCAGCATCTCTTCCTCATAGTCCGGGTGGGTGCTCAGCTCCCGCAGGGGATTGTATGCGCCCTGGCGCTTGTCGCGGGGCAGGTCGTCGTAGGCGTCCAGCAGGTAGATAAACTTGCCCAGATGGAAGCCGATGCTGCGCAGCTCCGGTGCCCAGCGGTCCTGCCGGTAGTCGAACAGCTCTGCCATCAGCGCACCGAAGCAGCCGGACACCGCGTCAAGGTCAGTGCTGCCGGCGGCCTCGTACTCGGCAAGCTTTGCGAGACACGCACGGATGGCATTGCACTGCCGCGGCCAGCGCAGGGCGGCCTCGGCGGTGCTGTTGTCCAGCAGGGTGCTGTACCCCAGTGCCAGCAGATTATGGTCATCCTGCCATTTGTCCTGTGCGTTATAGTAGTGCAGCGCTACGCTCAGGTCGGCGCAGTAGTCGGTGGGGTCGGCGCTGCGCCAAAGTACACCGTGTACCGGGTGGATGGGGCAGCGGCTGATACCGCTGTCTGCGGGGGTCTCGCCCTCGTACAGGCTGCACAGCAGGATATTTAAAAAGGTCAGGTCATAGCTCAGGCTGAACCGTCCCCGCAGCCCGTGCAGAGCATCGATGCGGCGGCACAGCCCGCAGTAGGCCGAGCGGTAGCGGCTCTGCGCCTCGGGGCTGAGGCCGGCCCGATCCGGTATCACATATCCGAACATGGCAGCTCAGCTCTTTTTGATGAACTGGGTGCCGCAGCGGGGGCAGGAGATCTGGATGCGGCCGCGTCCCCGGGGCACCCGCAGCTTCTGACGGCACTGGGGGCAGCGGTAGTAGTGGTACAGCTTGCGGTTGGCCCACTGCTCCTTCAGGTTGCGGAACTTGTTATTGAACCGGTCCTTCAGGCTGTAAAAGCGGTAGTTCTCCTCGGTGCGCTTGGAAATATTGCGGCTCAGGCTGCGGTAGTAGCACAAAATCAGCAGCGCTGCGCCCAGCCATGTGAACAGGGAAACGCGGGTGAGCAGTGATACCAGCAGCATCACGATGGAGCTCATGCTCAAAAACTGGTTCAGACCATCGGTGCCGTAGCGCCCGATCATGAATTGACGGAACTTTTCTCTCATAGGTTTTCGCATCCTCTTCTCTGGGGCTTTACACACGGAAACGCAGGGCAGCAGCGCCGCCCTGCGGAATACTTTGTGCTTTTAGGATATCAGCCAACCATGATAAAATTTTGAACAGACTGCAAATCTATCATGAAAGGACGAAAATTAAACGTTTTGCTCCTCCCGGCTGCGCACGGTGAGCACCGCTTCGGTGTCCAGTGCGCCCTCCATGCGGCAGTGCAGCACGGCGCGTCCGGCCTCGCCGGTGGTGGCAAGGTAGGTGCCCGCCATGCCGCCCCGCAGGGGCACCACGCTGGGGCCCAGAATTTTCAGCGGCCCCTCCACGGACAGGCAGACGGCCTCGCCGCAGTAGGGCAGCAGGTTGCCGTTCTGGTCGATGGCGCGCAGGCTGACGGCGGCGCAGTCCCATGTGGGGCCGTCGGTCAGCAGGGGGTTGTGCACGGTGCATTCCAGCCGGACGCTCTGCACCGGCTCCCGCACCACGGTGCGCACGGCGCGGCCATGCCACACCGCCTCGAACCGGTACACCGGCGCGGAACTGCCCAGCACACCGATGTATTTGTAGTACATCCGCAGCAGCTCGTTCCAGCTCAGCCGCAGCGAGAGCATCCGCGCCTTGGAAAGGGGCGAAAGCGCCATGGCGTCTCGCCGCAGCTCGTTGAGGATGGCGGCGACCTGTGCGCCGGTGGCGTGATCCATGCCCTCATACTTTTCCAGCAGCGAGCCCACAAAATCGTTGATCTCGATGGGCGGGTGGGGCAGGGCGGCAAAGCGTCCCCGCCGGTCGGGGCCAAACTCGGCCACAAAGTCGTTGCCGCGGTACAGCCGCACGCTCTCGGCGTTGGTGAACACCCAGCAGGCGGCTGCTGCGCCGCCGGGCAGGTCGCCCAGCGTCATGGCAGAGGAGACCTCCAGCACGATGTCAGAGGGTGCGCGGGGCGTTTTCTGGCTGGCGTAGACGGCGGCAGAAAGTTTCGGGTTGCGGAACAGGTCCATCACGCCGTGGTAGCAGATACGGTCGCCGCTGCCGAATTCCCGGTGGGTGTTGTAGTCGGCCATGCACCAGCCAAAGCTGCCTGCCACGCCCGGCTGGGCAATGCTGTCGTTCAGCACGGCGGCGTGGTGCAGCGCCTGCACCAGACGGTGAGGTTCATCGTCAAAGGGCTTGGCGGGGAAGTTCTGTCCACCGAACTCGCTGATGAGGTAGCCCTTGCGGGTGTCGGGAGTCACGGCGGCGCGGTTCTCGCAGCCCGCGCCGCGCCCGGCGTAGGAATAATCGTTGTAGGCGTAAACGTCCTCCAGCAGCTGGCTCTTGCGGGTGCTGCGGGTGCCCGCCGTGGGGCGGGTGGGGTCCAGCCGGTGGATGGCTTCGTTGGTGCGCTTATAAAAGGCTTCGTTGTCGGGGCTGCCGCTGATGCGGGCACCCCACAAAAAGATGCTGGGATGGTTGCGGTACTGGCACACCATCTCCCGGCAGTTTTGCAGCGCCTGCGCCTGCCACACTTCGTCGCCGATGTGCTGCCAGCCGGGCATTTCGGGGAATACCAGCAGACCCAATTCGTCGCAGGCGTCCAGAAACGCCGGGCTGGGGGGCGCATAGCAGGTGCGCACGGCGTTGCAGCCCAGTTCCTTTTTCAGCAGCTGGGCGTCCAGCCGCTGGATGCTGTCCGGCATGGCGTAGCCCTGATAGGGGTAGCTCTGGTGCCGGTCCAGCCCGCGCAGCTCCACCCGCTGTCCGTTCAGGTACAGCCCGCCTGCCACGAACTGCACCGTGCGGAAACCGAACCGCACCGTTTTTTCGTCCAGCACCCGGTCGGGCAGACCGCCGGTGCCGGGGCGGATGAGCCGCATGGTCAGGGTGTACAGGGTGGGGTGCTCCAAGCTCCACGGGTGCACGTTGTTCAGTGTGCCGGTGATGGGCAGGGAAAGCTCGCCGCTGTACACTGCCCGGCTCCCGGCGGGGCTGCGGATCTCGGCCTGCAGCGTGCAGCCGACCGTCTCGCCCACGGTGGCGGTGTAGATGCGGAAATCGCCCTCGGCCTTGGCCTCGATGAACACGTCCCGCAGGTAGGCGGGCTCCTTGATATCCAGACTGACGGCGCGGTAGATGCCGCCGTAGGTCAGCGCATCCAGCTGTCCGCCGAAGGGCGGGACGTTCAGATCCTCCCGGCAGTCGCAGCGCACAGCCACCACGTTTTTCTGTCCCAGACGCAGCGCGCCGGTCAGGTCTACCGTAAAGGCGGTGTAGCCGCAGCCATGGTGGAACACCCGCCGCCCGTTGCAGAACACGGTGGCGTCGTGCGCCACCGCCCCGAAGGTAAGCAGCACGGTGCGGCCCAGCCACTCCTTGGGCGCAAAAAACTCCCGCCGGTAGCCGCACAGGCGCTGGTAGTCGTTTTCATTGCAGTAGTTATAGGGCAGAGGCTTGACCGTGTGGGGCAGCCGCACCGGGGTAAGGGAAAGCTCCGGGCACTCCGGGCGCACCAGCGCCGGGTCAAAGGTGGGGGCAAACAGCCAGCCCTCGTTCCAATCGTAGTGTTCCATAGCAGGATCTCCGTCTGAGTGATATGCTTATAGAGGTATGGTATCACAAAGTTATGAACGAAAAAAGCATTCACGCCCCTTTTGTGCCGGATAAGCGGAAATTTTGCAGTGCGCGAAAGCTGCCGGGTGGCAGGTTTCCCAAGAAATGCTTGGAAAAATTGTACAAAATCGCCCATAGAAATGGAGCCCCGGAACGCCAGCGGCGTTCCGGGGCTCCAAATTTATTCATACCTCAGCGGATAAAGTTGGTCATGGGGCGGGGCGGGTTCTGCGGGTGGTCGATGCCTGCGGCCTTACCGGCCTCGATGCAGCGCAGCAGCCATGCCATGTTGCGGCCCAGTTCCTGCATCACGGCGCAGCCCTCGGCGTCCTGCAGTACCTGCTCGGGGTTGGAGCCATGTACCATAGCCCAGTAGGAGCCGTTGACCAGCGGCATGTGGAAGAACTGGGGGTACTTGACCAGCTGGTCAAGGGTGGAGGTGGTGCCGGCGCGGCGGGCAGAGCAGCAGATGGCGGCGGGCTTGTAGGCCAGATACTTGCCGCCCGCGTAGGCCAGACGGTCCATAAAGCTGGCCATGTTGCCCGCAGCGGAGGCGTAGTGCACCGGGCTGCCGAACACAAAGGCGTCGGCGGTCTTGGCCTTCTCGATGGCTTCGTTGACCACGCCGCCGAACACGCACCCGTTGCCGCTGCGGCAGCCGCCGCAGCCGATGCAGCCGCCCACGGGCTGACCGCCGACGTGCAGGATCTCGGTTTCAATGCCCTGTGCCTTCAGTTCCCCGGCGATGAGGGAAAGGGCGGTGTAGGTGCAGCCCTTCTCATGGGGGCTGCCGTTGATGAGCAGAACTTTCATGCTGTATACTCTCCTTTGCTGAAATGCGCCGTAATATGCGCAAGATTGCTGCTATGATTGTAGCACAAAGCCGCCCGCAGCGCAATGTGGGCTCTTGACAATGCTATGCAGTTGGGAGATAATAAAGGATACGAAAGAGTTCAAACCGGCTGCCGCGGGGGCGGCAGCTACGGCAAGGAGGTAACATCATGCGCGTGATCGCAGGAGAAGCCCGGGGCCGCAGGCTGGAAGCACTGCCCGGCACCGATGTCACCCGCCCCACCCTCTCGCAGGTGAAAGAGGCGATGTTCAGCATCGTACAGTTCGACCTGCCCGGGGCCCGGGTACTGGATCTGTATGCCGGCAGCGGCCAGCTGGGCATTGAGGCGCTGAGCCGGGGTGCGGCCCGGTGCGTCTTTCTGGACGAGAGCCGGGAGGCGGTAAGCATCGTGATGCGCAACTGCAAGGCCTGCGGCGTGTTCGACCGCAGCCGGGTGAATATCGGCGAGGCTGCGCGGTTCTTGTCGGCCTGCCGGGAGCAGTTCGATCTGGTGCTGCTGGACCCGCCCTTCCGCGGCGGCACGCTGGAAAAGATCCTGCCTGCCGTGGAAAAGTGCGTTGCTCCGGGCGGCATCGTGCTGTGCGAAAGCGAAACAGGCATCGTGCTGCCCGCGCAGGCGGGCAGTCTGACCCTGCAGAAACAGTATAAATACGGCAAGGTGCTGCTGTGGAAGTACACAAAGCCCATGCAGTCCGCCGCTGAGCAGGAGGGAGAAGCCTTATGAACGTGAACGAACTTTTGGATACCATTGAGGATGCACTGGAAGAGAGCGCAAATGTGCCCCTTTCCGGCGGCAAGCGCATCGTGGATGTGGAACAGATCCGGGATTATCTGGACGAGGTGCGGGCGGCTCTGCCCGGCGAGCTGCGGCAGGCGCAGCAGATCGTGAACGACCGGGCACAGATCGTGGACAGCGCCAACGCACAGGCACAGGCCATTGTGAAAAAGGCCGAGGAGCGCGCCCGCATTCTGGTCAGCGATGCTGAGATCGTCAAGGCCGCCCAGCAGCGCGCTTCTGAGATCACCTCCGCAGCCCAGACCGAGGCGCGCACCCTGCGCCAGACCGTGACCGACTACTGCGAGAACATGCTGCGCACCACCGAGGACACCATGGTGGAAAACGCCGCACAGGTCAAAAACATCCGTAACAGCCTGCGCCAGAATGCCAAGAAAAACGGCTGATAACGGTCAACTTTCCACACAAATTCCACAGATTGCGGAAAACGAAGTCCCTGCGAGCAAAAATGACGGCTCACAGGGACTTTTTTTGTGGATTTTTGCGGCCAAAAGCCGCCCGAAAACCCTTGCATTCACGAACTTGATTTGCTACAATAAAGATGTATCAGTGGGGCAAAGTGGGTAAAAGTAGGGCACACGCCCTGAAAACGCCCCTGAAAGGGGGAGCAGCGCGTGTTTTTTGGCCGTTATGATTACACCATCGACACCAAAGGGCGGCTGAACTTCCCCGCAAAATTCCGCGATGCCATGGGCGAGAGTTTCGTGGTGCTGGAATGGGTGGACAGCTGCCTGTTCGCACTGCCCATGGAAGAAGTGGAGCGGCTGGCGGACAAGCTGGAAAGCGATGAACTGATGGACAGCTGGGCGATCTCCGGCGACCTGTTCAGCACCGCCTGCGAGGTGGCGCCGGACAAGCAGGGACGCATCCTGCTGCCCGCAGAGCTGCGCGCCTACGCCGGACTGGAAAAGGACGTGACCATCATCGGCAACCGCAACCACGCCGAGATCTGGGCCACCGAAGTCTGGAATGCCCGCCGCGCCGCCGTGACCAACGACCAGCGCGCCGAGCGGCTGCGCAAGCTGCACCTCTGATGCAAAAAACTAAAACCGAGAAAGGAGGCCGTGCCAATGGCCTTTGAAGAACAGCGGCCCTTTGACCCGGCCTCGTTTGAGCATATCCCCGTTTTGCTGAACGAGTGCCTGACGGGGCTTGCCATCGACCCGGCGGGCACCTATCTGGACGGCACCGCGGGCGGCGCGGGACATTCCCGCCAGATCGCCTTGCGGCTGGACGCCGCCAAGGGCGGCAGGCTCATCTCGCTGGATCAGGACCCGGACGCGGTGCAGACCGCGCGTTCCCGTCTGGCCGGGCTGCCTGCCACCGTGGTGCAGATCAATTTCCGCTATGCGGGACAGGCGCTGGAGCAGCTGGGCATTGAAAAAATCAACGGCGCACTGCTGGATCTTGGCGTTTCCAGCCACCAGCTGGACGATGCCGCCCGGGGCTTTTCCTACCGAGCGGACGCGCCGCTGGATATGCGCATGAGCCAACAGGGCGAGACCGCCGCAGACCTTGTGAACACCGAAAGCCGCGAGGAACTGGCCCGCATCCTGCGGGATTACGGCGAGGAGCCCTATGCGTGGCAGATCGCAGGAAAGATCGTGGAGGCGCGGGAAACCGCTCCCATCCTGACCACCCTGCAGCTGGCAGATATCGTAGCAAGCGCCATGCCCCCGGCAGAGCGCCGCAAGAACAAGAACCCCTCCCGCCGCACCTTTCAGGCACTGCGCATTGCAGTGAACCACGAGTTGGATGCGCTGGAGGAGGGCTTGGATACCATTTTCGATCACCTTGCACCGGGCGGCCGGTTGTGCGTGATCACCTTCCATTCTCTGGAGGACCGGCTGGTCAAGAACAAATTCCGCCGCTGGTCCACAGCCTGTACCTGCCCGCCGGAGTTTCCGGTGTGTGTATGCGGCGGCAAGGCAAAGGCAAAGCTTATCACCCGCAAACCCATTGAAGCTGATACGCAGGAGCTGGAGGAGAACCGGCGCAGCCGTTCCGCCCACCTGCGTGTGCTGGAAAAATGCTGAGATGCCGGAAGCACCGGCATTGTGAGGAGGAGAGAAACCATGGGTCAGCCAGCATATGATCGTAACGCGGTGCGCCGCCGCAGGGCACCGCAGCCGCAGCGCAAAGCAAACCTGCGGGTAGCAAAGGGCGGCAAGCGGCGGTTGAACCCGCTGCAGGCCGCCGTACATAACGCCATGAATCTGGTGGCGGCAGCACTGCTGGTGGGCTTTGCCATCAGTCTGCTGTGGAGCGAGGCACAGCTGGTGGAGCTGAACGACCAGATCCAAGCCACTAAGGCGCAGCTGGTCAGCGAGCAGAGCCAGTATACCTACTACAACAGCACCCTGAACAGCAAGACCAACATTGCCAGCGTGGAAGAGACCGCAGGGCGGCTGGGTCTGATGAAAGTAGACCCCAGCCAGATCACCTACATCCGCCTGGGCGAAAGCGGCGCACTGGTGCGCCGGGAGTCCACCGTGCGGCAATGGACCGACTTTTTGTACACCGGCGCGGTGAACATTCTGGGCACCGTGAGATAAACGAAGAAAGCGTGCGGCAGCGCACGCTTTTTTCGGTTTATGGACACCGCAGTCTGAATAAATAACAGCGCAGGGCGCGCGGAATGCAGTGCACGCCCCGCAGGAGAGAACCAATGCAAGAACCTTTCCGTAACAAAAAAAGCAGGGGCTACCGCCTGCGTCCGGCTTCTGGACGGGATCGGCTGGACAGCCGGGTGCGGCGGCTTTGCAGCCGTCTGGGCATCCTTGCGGTGGTGGTGGCAGCGGCCATCGTCATCCGCAGCCTGTATAATATCCAGATCATCCACGGGGCAGAGTACCGCCAGTACGCCGCCCAGCAGCAGCTGCTGGATACCACCATCAAGGCCACCCGCGGCGAGATCTACGATGCCTCCGGCATCACCCTTGCCTCCACCAGCGTGGTGTGGACCATCTGGGCAGACCCCAGTTACAGCAGCATCCTTTATACCAGCAAGACCAACGATGACGACACCGTGACCAAAACGCTGGACCCCGCCATGTGCGCCGAGGTGAGCCGGGAGCTGACGTTGCGTCTGCTCTCCGGGGACGGCGAGAGCTTGGACAGCGTGGACACCTCCTCGGCAGAGTATCAGCAGCAGTACCAGACCGTTTACGATGCACTTTCCCGGCTGGATTCTGCCTACGTCACCCTTGCCACCAAGGTGAACAACGCGGTGAAGCTTTCCATTGAAAAATACGTCACCAGCTTCAACAAGGCGCACAAAAAGGCCACCGATACCTCCCGCAAGGGGCGCATCTCGGTGTCCTCGGAAAAAAGCTTCCAGCGCAACTACCCCTACGGCGCCTTTGCCGCAGCGGTGCTGGGCTTTACGGATGCGGACGGCGTCGGCACCTACGGACTGGAAAAATCCTACCAGTCCACCTTGGCCGGTGTGGATGGCCGCACCATCACCCAGCGCAACGCGGTGGGCAACGCCATTGCAGACGCCAACGCCACCACCTTTGCCGCCAAGGACGGCTCCAATCTGGTGCTGTCGCTGGACGTGAACGTGCAGGAGATCGCGGAGCGGTACCTGAACGAAGCCATTGCAGCTAATACGGTGGAAAACCGCGGCTGCGCCATTGTGATGGACGTTAAGACCGGCGCCATCCTTGCCATGGCTTCCAAGCCGGACTTTGACCCCAACGACCCGCTGAACTACACCGCCAACGAGGCTTACCTCAACGAACTGGTGCACGCAGAGCCGGAGCTTTACGGCGTCTATAAAAAGGACGCCGACGGCAACTACATCACCGATGAACAGGGCAACAAAATTCTGGACGAGGAAGCGGACTATTCCGGCTACTACCGGGATATCCTGTGGAAAAACAAGGCCATCACCGAACTGTACTACCCGGGCTCTGTGTTCAAGGTCATCACCTCTGCCATGGGCATCGACTCCGGCGTGGCGACCATGAACACCACCTTTACCTGCTCCGGTGCCTACGGTGTGGCCAAGGAGACTTACCACTGTGCAGGGCGCAAGGCGCACGGCCTGCTCAATATGGCCGAGGCACTGCGCAAAAGCTGCAACATCTACTACATCCAGCTGGGGCAGCGTGTCGGCTCGCAGCAGTTCTATAACTACTTCGATGCCTTCGGCTTTACCGCCCGCACCGGCGTGGACCTGCCCAGCGAGACCAACTTTATGCAGTACTACCGCGCCGACCAGCTGGGCGAGGTGCAGCTGGCTTCCTCCTCCTTCGGTCAGGCCATGGCCATCACCCCGCTGCAGATGTGCACCGCCATTGCGGCCACCGTCAACGGCGGGTATCTGGTCACCCCCCATGTGGTGGATAAGATCACCGATGCCAACGGCAATGTCATTCAGGAGATCGGCGCAAATGTGCGCCGTCAGGTCATCAGCCAGAGTGCCAGCGAGGTCATCCGGCAGATGATGGAGTACGAGGTAGGCAACGGCACCGGCGGCGGCAAAAACGCCTATGTGTCCGGCTACCGCATCGGCGGCAAGTCCGGCACTTCCGAGCAGCTGAATATGCACCGCCGCGCCGACGGCGACTATAAAAAGGTGGCCTCCTTCGTGGCGGTGCTGCCCGCCAACGACCCGGAAATTCTGGTCTACGTCATGCTGGATGACCCCAACAACGCCCGGACGGACTATTCCTCCATCCTTGCAGCCCCTGTGGCGGGCAATATCATCAGCGAGGTGGCCCCTTATCTTGGCATCGCCACCGACGGCGAGGACCGCAGCGGCACCATCGTTACCGTGCCGAACCTTGTGGGCACCGAGTGGAGCAATGCGCAGGTGCAGCTGAACATTCAGGGCTTGAAGCATCAGCTGCAGGAAAGCCAGAGCAGCCAGTCCGCTGCCCCGGTCACCTACCAGTACCCCCACGCGGGGAGCAAGGTGCCCTACGGCACCACCATCTACCTGTATACCGATACCTACGAGGGCAGCCGCACCGAGGTGCCGGATGTGACCGGCAAGAGCCCGGACTTCGCCCGCCAGATGCTGAGCGCCGCCGGGCTGAACTGCGTGGTGGAGGGCAGCGGCACGGTGCAGGCGCAAAGCGATGAGCCCGGCTCCAGCGTGCAGCGCGGCACCATCATCACCCTGACCTGTGGGTAAAACAGCTTTTCCGGCATCCTCGACCAAGGCTTTCAGCATAAAGCACTGCCGCAAGGCGGTGACGGATGAGGGTGCAGCATTCAATAGAACGAGAGGGGATAGAACAATGGAAAAGATCCATGCAAGCAAGCTTCTGGCAGGGCTGGTGCCTGCCGGAAAACTGACCGGTGACCCGGAGGTGGCACTGGTCACCACCGACAGCCGTGAGGTAAAGCCCGGCTGCATTTTTGTGGCCTTCCCCGGCGAGCGGTTCGACGGCCATGATTTCGCCGCCCGTGCGCTGGAGCAGGGCGCGGAGTATGTGGTGGTCAACCACCCGGTGCCCGGTGTGCCGGAAGAAAAGGCCATCCTTTGCCCGGACAGCTACCACGCCATGATGGTGATGGGCGCAAACTACCGCAGCCAGTACCACCCCAAGATGGTGGGCGTGACCGGCAGCGTGGGCAAGACCACCACCAAGCAGATGACCTACGCCGCCCTGAGCGGCTTTGGCGAGACCATCAAGACCGAGGGCAACCAGAACAATGAACTGGGCATGCCCCGCACCCTGATGCGGCTGGAAAGCAGCACCGAGTACGCGGTCATCGAGATGGGCATGAGCCACGCCGGTGAAATTGACCGTCTGGCGCGGGCAGCACGCCCGGATGTGGGCATCATCACCTGCATCGGCGTGTCTCACATCGGCAATCTGGGCAGTCAGGAGAACATCTGCAAGGCAAAGCTGGAGATCTGCAACGGTCTGCCGGAGGGCGCGCCGCTGGTGCTGAACTACGACGACCCCTTCCTGCGCAAGGCCGTGCTCCCCGCCCATGTGCGCCCGGTGTGGTTCAGCCTGAGCGATGAAAACGCAGACGTCTGCGCCCTGTCCATCCGGCAGGAGACTGACGGCATGAGTTTTGTGCTGGAGGATCAGGAGCACGGCACCTTTGTGGTGAACATCCCCGCCATGGGACGCCACAATGTGGCAAACGCCTTGGCTGCCTACTGCGCCGCTACCCGTCTGGGCTGCGACGCCAAGAGGGTCATCCGGGGTCTTTCCAACTTTGAGCAGACCGGCCGCCGCCAGAAGGTGGTGGACAGCGAGGGCGTGACCGTCATCGAGGACTGCTACAACGCAAACCCGGACAGCATGAAGGCCGCGCTGGCGATGTTTAAGGACTTCCCCTGCAAGCGCCGCTTTGCCCTGCTGGGCGATATGCTGGAGCTGGGCGAGCTGAGCCGCGAAGCACACGAGGAGCTGGGACGTCTTGCCGCCGAGAGCGGGCTGTACTGCCTGATCACCTACGGCGAGCAGGCCAAGCGCACCGCCGTGGTGGCTGCCGCCAAGGGGGTAGAGACCCTGCACGCAGAAAATTACCGCGAGGCCGCCGATGCCCTGCTGGACCGGGTGCAGCCCGGCGATGCTGTTCTGGTAAAGGCCAGCCACGGCATGGCACTGGAAAAAGTACTGGATATCTTCTACGAAGAGCATAAAGAAGCGGAAGTATAACTATTTGGCGAAATGGAGTGTCTGAGTTATGGAGCGTTTCGCCTTGGCAGCGGCGGTGGTGCTGGGCTTTGCCCTTACGGCAGCCCTGTGCAGCCTGTTTGTGCCGCTGCGGCGGGTGCTGGAACGCCGCGAACAAAACCAGCAGCCGGCACAGTCTGAGCAGCCCCGGCCTGCACCCCTGCGCGCCCCGCTGTGGGGTGGGCTGTGTGCGGCGGCGGGCACGGTGGCTGCGGTGGGCGTGGGCTGGCTTGCCGCCTGCGTGGGTCAGCCGGAGCTGCTGGGCAGCGAGGGCCGGTTGATGACACGGCTGCTCACGGCGCTGGCCGGAAGCCTTGCCTTTGGGGCAGTGGGTCTTGCAGAGGACCTTGCCCGGATGCGCAGCCCGGCGGCGCTGGGGCTGCGGCGGGACGTGCGGCTTTTGCTGGAAGCACTAGCCGCGGCATTCGTTCTTTTGCTGCTGCAGGCAGCGGGCTGTCTGCCCCGGGGACTGGACGTGCCTGGGGCGGGGTATGTGCTGCTGGGCAGCGCCGTGCCCTTTTTGTGGGCGGTGCTCATGGTGGCGCTGGCTGAGTGTGCCCGCATCGCCGAGCGGGACGAGGGTACGGTGTGCGGCGCGGCCTTTGTGGCTATGCTGGCGCTGATGATGGCAGAGGCCGGCTTGGGCGTGCCCGGGCTGGCGGTGCTGCCCGCCGCGCTTGCCGGGGCACTGGTGGCACTGCTGCTGTGGGCGTTCCCCCCGGCAAGGCTGGGGGTGGGCTGCTGCGGCAGCCTGCTGGCGGCGGGTGCCATCGGCTGCATCCCGCTCAGTCTGGATATGACCAGCCTGACCGTGCCGCTGGCGCTGCCCTTCTGGGCGGCAGGCGGTCTTTTGGCAGCGCAGCTGCTGGGTGCAAAACGCACCGGCAAGCCCTTGCGCTGCTGGGTAAAAAAGCATAAAATGAGCCCGGAGACGGTGTTCCTGTGCAGCTTTGCGCTGAGCGCTGTCGGCTATGTACTGGCGCTGGCGCTGCTGCGCTGGTGCTGACCGGGCACAGAGAGGGAAGGGAGCGCAGATGGCGACTATCCGCAAAAAACACAGAGCGCCGGTGCCGGTGTTCCAGCGAGACCCGGGCCCGTGGTCCCGGCTGCTGATCGACTGGCTGGCCACGCTGGCTGTTATTATGATCTTTGGGCTGGTGATGCTGTTCAGCGCCAGCTACACCACCGGTTACCTGCGCATGGGCGACAGCTTCCACTACATCAAGCAGCAGGCGCTGTGCATGATACTGGGGCTGGGCTGTATGTTCCTGATAAGCTATGTGGATCACCGTTTTCTGCGCAAGATGGTGGTGCCGGGGTACTTCATCGTGCTGGCCATGCTGGCCGTCACCCTGACTATGGCACCCCTGAACGGCTGCCGCCGCTGGATCCGCTTTGCAGGCCTTACGCTGCAATCCTCGGAGGTGGCAAAGTTTGAGATGATCCTGTTCAGTTCCCATCTTGCAGCCAAGGCGCCACAGGTGGAGCGGCTGGACCCGGAGCGCCGCATCCTGCTTACCCCCCGGGAGTGGCTGCGGGTGCGGGTATGGAAGCAGCTGGTGGTGCCGGTGCTGCCCCTTATACCGGTGGTCATCCTGCTGGCGATGGAGCCGCACATGTCCGGCATTGTGCTGACGGTGGCGGTGGTGGGCACCATCCTGCTGCTGTCCGGCAGCGGCGGTGTGCTGACATGGGCGGGTGCCATCACGGCGGGCACCCTGCTGGAGACCCTGCTCTCCCATGTGGACTCTATCCCCTACCTGCAAAAGCGTTTGGACGGCTGGACGCAGGATCTGAGCCAGATGACCGACCAGACCGTGCAGAGCCTTTATGCTATCGGCTCCGGCGGACTGAAGGGGCTGGGGCTGGGCAACAGCGTGGAAAAGCAGCTCTGGCTGCCGGAAAGCACCAACGACTTCATTTTCAGCGTGGTGTGCGAGGAACTGGGCTTCATTGGCGCAGTGCTCATCATCGTGCTGTTCGTGCTGTTCATCGTGCAGGGGCTTCTCATCGCCTATAAGGCGGAAAATCTGTACTGCACCATGGTGGGCATCGGCATTATGGCGCAGATCGCGTGGCAGGTGTTCTGCAACATCGCCGTGGTCACCAACACCCTGCCCAACACCGGCATCAGCCTGCCCTTCTTCTCCTCAGGCGGTACCAGCCTGATCCTGCTGCTGGCAGAGATGGGCGTAATGGTGAACATCGGCCGCAACGGCGAGCGGGCAGCGCAGCAGCGGGAGCAGATGCGTGCCCAGCGGGAGGCCGCCCGCGCCGAGCGGGAAGCAGAGCTTGCCCGCAAGACCATTGACTTGGCTTCTGCCCGCGCAGCCCGTACAGAACAGTAAAACAAACCGCAAGCCCGCCCGGCCGCAGGCCGGGCGTTTATAAGGAGGAATCACCATGCGTGTTCTCATCGCAGCCGGCGGCACTGCCGGACATATCAACCCCGCACTGGCCATTGCCGGTGCTCTGAAAAAAGCCGACCCTACCGCCGAGATCCACTTTGCAGGCCGTAAGGAGGGCATGGAGTACCGTCTGGTCACACAGGCGGGCTACCCCTTCCACCATATTGAGATCACCGGTTTTCAGCGCAAGCTCAGCCTGCACAACATCAAGCGCAACCTCATCACCCTGTGGAATCTGGCCCTCTCCGGCCCCAAGGCCAAGGCCATGATGAAGGAAGTAAAGCCGGATCTCGTCATCGGCTGCGGCGGTTATGTGTCCGGCCCGGTGGTGCGCTGCGCCGCCAAAATGGGCATTCACACCGCCCTGCATGAGCAGAACGCTTTCCCCGGTGTGACCAATAAGCTGCTGGCCCCGGATGTGGATATCGTGTTTGCCGCCGTACCCGCCGCCGTGGAAAAGCTGGGTGCACCGGACAAGACCCTTGTGGTGGGCAACCCCGTGCGGCCGGAGGTGTTTGCACAGGCCGCCAACCGCGAGGCCATCCGCGCACAGCTGGGTGCGGGCGACCGCACCGTCATCCTGTCCTTCGGCGGCAGCCTGGGCGCACGCCGGGTGAACGAGGTGGTGGCAGACCTGTGCGCCTGGGAGCAGCACGAGCACAAGCCGGTGCTGCACCTGCACGCCACCGGGCAGTACGGGGTGCAGCTGTTTGAGCAGCTGCAAAAGCAGAAGGATTTTGCCCCCGGCGACAGCCTTGTGGTAAAGGAATACATCAACAATATGCCGGAGCTACTGGCTGCGGCAGACCTCGTTATCAGCCGCGCCGGTGCGCTGACGCTGGCCGAGCTGGAGGCCGTGGGACGCGCCGCTGTGCTGATCCCCAGCCCCAATGTGGCGGAGAACCACCAGTACTACAACGCCATGGAGCTGCAAAAGGCCGGGGCGGCTGTGGTGATCGAAGAAAAAGACCTGACCGGTGAAAAGCTGGTGCAGACTGTTTCTGCCATGCTGGCACAGCCCGGCAAGCTGGCCGAGATGGGCAAAAACGCCCGCAGCCTGTCTGTGGACGACAGTCTGGACCGCATCACTGCGGCACTGCTCAAGCTGGTAAAGACCCCGTGATGCAGCCCCGGAATAAACAGGAAAGAAGGTGCGAATGATGCAGCAGAACCGTGACCGCAACGGCAGACCCCGGAACCCGAGACCCTATGATCTGAACCGGGATGTGGCGCGCACCTCTGCGCCTTCGCAGGATCATACGCCCCGGAGCACCGGCAGCAGCCGCTACGGCTACAACGGCGAGCCGCTCAGCCGCCCGCCCTCCCGCAGCGCCAACGGCAGTGTGCGCTCCTCCCGGGCAGATAACAGCATCCAGTTCCCCACCCAGACTCAATCCCAGCCCCGCCGCCCGGCGCAGGGGCAGGGGAGCAATACCACCCAGTATCCCGCCGGTAACCGCCCGGCGGGCAGCAGACCAAAAAACGCGAAGTCCGGCGGCAAACAGCGCCGCCCGGCAAACAATGCCCGCAGCGGGCAGAGCAGCCGGAAAAACCAGAACGCGCAAAACCGCCCGAACCGGCAGCACCCGGCAGGCAGCCAGAGCGCCCCGCAGCAAAGCCCTGCCCGGCGGGAAATGCGCAAAAAGCGCAAGGTGACCCGCGCCACATTGCGGCGCCGCCGGATGCTGCGCCGCCTGACCGCCTTTGCCATGCTGCTGTGCGTCATTGGCGCAGGTATCTACCTGACCATGACCATGCTGTTCCGCATCAATTCCATTCAGGTACAGACCCCGGACGGCAAGCAGGTGACCGAAATCGCGGGCTACTCCGCAGACAGCATTTTGCAGCGGATGGGCGTGCAGCTGGAAGAGAACATCTTCAGCTTTGAACCCGGCGAAAAGGCCGCTGTGCTGGAGCAGAACTTCCCGCTGTTGGGCTCCATCAAGGTGATCCGGGACTACCCCAACACCGTGGTGGTGCAGGTGACCGAGGCCGTGCCCGCCTACGCGGTGCAAAACGGCAATAAATGGCTTGTGATCTCGGACAAATGGAAGATCCTCTCCGAGGAAAGCACCCAGCCTGAGGGGCTTTGCACCCTGTACGGCGGCAAGCTGCAGGACACCACCCCGGGACAGGGTTTCTGGTTCGTGGACGATGCGGACGCGGCAAGCGCCTCCGGGTCGGAAACCGCCGAAAGTGAAAGCACGGTGAGCACCGAGACCGCCCGCATGGAAGCGCTGCGCACACTGCGCAGCAAGCTGGAGGAATACGGCCTGTCGCAGGACGTGACACGGCTGGAAGTGGCAGACACCGAGCAGCTCGCATTTTTGTATCAGGATCGCATCAGCGTGCTGCTGGGCACGCTGAACGATCTGGATTATAAGCTGGACCGCGCCCGCTATGTGCTGACCAACGCCGACGGCAAGGGCTGCGGCCCCACCGACACCGGGCGGCTGGACTTCAGCCATACCAGCGCCAGCAGCACCCGCAAGATCTATTTTGCACAGGGCGAGCCTGCTTTGCCCTCCGGCTATGTGGTGCCGCCCAAGGCCGAGGAACCCGCTCCGGCAGAGGATGCCGCCGACAGCACCGACAGTGCAGAAAGCACGGATACTGCCGACACCACCGAACCGGCGGCTGACGCGGACACCGAGCAGCTGCCCCTGACCCACCCTGACCGCATGACGGCCAACGAAGAAGAAAACCCCATGTAAAGAAGCTCTTTGGAGGAGACTGTATGAAGCTGGAACAACTGATGGAAGGCGTGCCCTTTACCCTTGTGCAGGGCAGTCTGGGTACTGAGATCGCAGATATCATCTACGACAGCCGCAAGGCTGCCCCGGGGCTTTTGTTCGTGTGTATCGTGGGCACCCAACGGGACAGCCACACGTTTGCCGCCGACTGCGCCGCCAAGGGGGTCAGCGCGCTGGTCATCCAGCACGATATCGACCTTTCTACCCTGCCCGGGGTGACCGTGGTCAAGGTGGAGAGCAGCCGCTATGCCATGGCGTTGATGAGCGCCAACCTCTTCGGCAACCCTGCCCGGCAGATGACCATGATCGGCGTCACCGGCACCAAGGGCAAGACCACCACCACCCACATGATCAAAAGCGTGCTGGAGGCCGCAGGCCGCAAGGTGGGCATGATCGGCACCAACGGCATCTACTATATGGGACGCCACAAGGACACCGCCAACACCACCCCGGAAAGCTACGAGCTGCAAAAGACCTTCCGGGAGTTTCTGGATGCCGGCTGCGATACCGCGCTGATGGAGGTATCCAGTCAGGGCCTGATGATGGACCGCGTGGCGGGCGTGCACTACGATGTGGGCGTGTTCACCAACCTTTCGCCGGATCACATCGGCCCCGGCGAGCACAAGACCTTTGAGGAGTACCGCAGCTGGAAGGGACAGCTGTTCAAGCGCTGCGATGTGGGCGTGGTGAACATTGACGACGAGAACACCGCCGCCCTGCTGGAAGGCCACACCTGCAAGCTGGTCACCTATGGCCGCGATGAAAAGGCCGACTACCGCGAGACCGGCTACAAACTGCTGCGCACCCACGATTTTCTGGGCGTTGCCTTCCACGTTACCGGCAAGGACGAGATGGACGTCAAGGTGAATATGCCCGGCGAGTTCAGCGTGTACAACGCACTGGCTGCGCTGGCCGTGGGCAAGGTGCTGGGCCTGCCGGATCAGGCCATCCACGACGGTCTGGGCAAGTGCGTGGTCAAGGGCCGCGTGGAGCTGGTGCCCATCAGCAAAAAGTTCACCATCCTGCTGGACTACGCCCACAACGAGGTATCCACCGAGAGCCTGCTTACCACCCTGCGCGCCTACAAGCCCCATCGTCTGGTGGTGGTGTTCGGCTGCGGCGGCAACCGCTCCAAGCTGCGCCGCTACGGCATGGGCGAGATCTGCGCCAAGATGGCCGATTTCTCCATCCTCACCGAGGACAACAACCGCTTTGAAAAGGTAGAGGATATTATTGCGGATATCCGCGAGGGCATGAACAAGGGCAACCCGGACGCGAAGTTCGTGGAGATCCCCGACCGTCTGGACGCGCTGCACTACGCAGTGGATCACGCACAGGAGGGTGACCTGATCGCCGTCATCGGAAAGGGTCACGAGACCTACCGCGACCGCGAGGGCGTCAAGACCCCCTTCCTTGAGCGGGAGCTGCTGGAGGAATACGCCCAGCAGATCGGGCTGGAATAAGAAAATAATATTATTATTGCGGGAAAGGCCGCTGCACAAAGTACTGTGCAGCGGCCTTTTTGCGTCTGTGGGAGCCCCTATATAAAGAGGAAGCAAACTGTGTCGAAAATGTAAAAGATAAAAATTTTTAACTAAAACCATTGACTTATCCAACGGTTTGATTATAATGGTCGTGTTCGATACCTCATAAATTTTAGGTAAATAATTAAAAACAAACAGTGAACATAAAGGAGAATACTACCATGACTTTCGAGGAAATGAAGAAGATCGTTGTCGATACCCTGAGCTGCGATGAGGACAAGGTGACCATGGAGGCCAGCCTGACCGAGGATCTGGAGGCCGACAGCCTGGACGCTGTGGAGCTGAACATGGCACTGGAAGAGGCCTGCGGCGTGTCCATCCCCGATGAGGAGCTGGCAAACCTCAAGACCGTGGGCGATATCTTCAACTACATCAATGCCCATGTCTGAGGCTGACCGAGGCGAAACGAGATGAACAGTATCAAAGACCTGCTGCCGGGCAGCATGCGGGAGCGCACCTTCCAGCTGAAGGCCCGGCGGGATGCGGGTGCCGTGTGGAACGACCCGCAGTTCGTGGAATGCAAAAAGTGCGGACGCCGCGCCACCCGCCAGATCTGGAACAAGGCGCAGTACGTCTGCCCCAACTGCGGGGTGCACCTGCCCATCGGCGGGTACTACCGCCTGAGCCTCATCCTTGATAAGGGCAGCTTCCGGGAACTGGATGCCGACCTTGCCCCGCAGGATGTGCTGCAGTTTCCCGGCTACCCGGAAAAGCTGGAAGCACAGACAGGCAAGACCGGCTTGAAGGAAGCTGTCATCACCGCCACGGGGCGCATCGAGGGCACCCCGGTGGTAGTGGCAGTGCTGGACAGCCGGTTCTTTATGGGCAGCATGAGCACCACTGTGGGCGAAAAGATCACCCGCGCCGTGGAGCACGCCACCGCAAAGCACCTGCCGCTGATCATCTTCTCGGCCAGCGGCGGCGCCCGGATGCAGGAGGGCATTTTCAGCCTGATGCAGATGGCAAAGACCTCTGCCGCCATCGAGCGGTTCTCCGCCCGGGGCGGGCTATACATCAGCGTGCTGACCCACCCCACCACCGGCGGCGTGACTGCCAGCTTTGCCAGCCTTGGCGATATTATGCTGGCAGAGCCCGGGGCGCTGATCGGCTTTGCGGGCCCCCGGGTCATTGAACAGACCATCGGCGAAAAGCTGCCCGCAGGCTTCCAGCGCAGCGAGTTCCAATACGAGCACGGCTTTGTGGACAAGGTAGTGCCCCGTACCGAAATGCGCGAAACACTGGCGCAGCTGCTGCGTCTGCACGCCTGAGGAGGAAGCGCCTTATGATCAAGGACATCTTACAACAGCTCGCACCGCTGGATGAAAAGATCGCCGCCCTGCGCGGCGACCCGGCGGACGAGAACATGACCGATATCACCAACCACGCTGCCGAGCTGGCAGAGCTTTCCGCACAGGAGGACGCTTTGCTGTCCGGCTGCGGGGCATTGACCGCAGAGGACAGGGTCTTTCTGGCACGCCACCCGGAGCGCCCCCACATCGATGAGATCGTGGATGCACTGTTCACCGACTTCTTTGAGCAGTGCGGCGACCGCCAGTGCAAGGAAGACGCCGCCATTCTGGGCGGTGTGGCGCTGTTCCACGGCCAGCCGGTCACGGTCATCGGCCACCGCAAGGGCAGCACGCTGGAGGAAAACCTGCGCTGCAACTTCGGTATGCCCGGGCCGGAGGGCTACCGCAAGGCCTTGCGCCTGATGAAGCAGGCGGAAAAATTTGACCGTCCCATCATTACCTTCATCGACACCCCGGGCGCATACCCCGGCAAGGACGCCGAGGAGCGCGGACAGGGCGAGGCCATTGCCCGCAACCTGATGGAGATGAGCGGCCTGACCGTGCCGGTGATCGCAGTGGTCACCGGCGAGGGCTCCTCCGGCGGCGCGCTGGCGCTGGGTGTGGCAAACCGCATCCTCATGCTGGAAAACGCCGTCTACTCGGTGCTGAGCCCCGAAGGCTTTGCCAGTATCCTGTGGAAGGATTCCTCCCGCAGCGGCGAAGCCTGCGAGATCATGAAGCTGACCGCACAGGATCTGTACAAGGACGGCATCGTGGAGGAGATCATCCCGGAACCGGTGGGCGGCGCACAGCGCGCCCACGGGGTACTGTTCGGCAATCTGGACGAGGCACTGCAGCGTCAGCTGCGCAGCCTTGCCCGCATGAACGGCCGTCAGCTGGCCGAGCAGCGCTACCAGAAATTCCGTCAGATCGGAGAAATGAGGAAAGCATGAAGGGTTTGCGTCTGATCGCCACCGGCGGGGCTTTGCCCGGCCGCACGGTCACCAACGAAGAGTTGAGCCGCACCGTGGATACCAGCGACGAGTGGATCACCACCCGCACCGGCATCCGCACACGGCACTACTGCACCGAGGGCGAAAATGCCGCTACACTGGCCATTGCTGCCGCAAAGCAGGCGCTGCAGCGCAGCGGTCTTGCTCCGGCAGACATTGCCTGCTGCGTCTGTGCCACCCTTTCCGCACCGGACGCCACCCCAAGCGTGGCCTGTCAGGTACAGGCGGCGCTGGCACTGCCGGAAAACCGCCCCGCACTGGATGTGAACGCCGCCTGTTCCGGCTTTTTGTATGGAACGGCGGTGGCGCGCGGCCTGCTGGCTACGCTGGGCGGGCGGTACGCGCTGGTCATCGGCACCGAGGCGCTCTCCCGCCTGATGGACCCCGCCGACCGCTCCACCTGTGTGCTGTTCGGCGATGGTGCCGGTGCGGCGGTGTTTGAACTGACCGACACCTCCGCGCCCTTTGCCATCACGCTGGGTGCCCGGGGCGATGCCGCCATCCATGCCGGCGGCCCCAGCCGCGCAGGCTCGGCACCCATCAGCATGGACGGCAGGGCAGTGTTCCGCTTTGCAGTGGATGCCCTGCCCAAATGCCTGCACACCGTGCTGGACGAGACCGGCCTTACGCTGGACAATCTGGACTGGGTGGTCTGTCATCAGGCCAACAGCCGCATCATCGACCACTGCGTCAAGGCGCTGCACGCCGACGGTGCAAAGTTCTACAAAAACATGGACCGCCACGGCAACACCAGTGCTGCCAGCATCCCGGTGGCGCTGAACGAGCTGGCTGAAAGCGGCCAGCTGCACCCCGGCCAGACCCTTGCCTGCATCGGCTTCGGCGGCGGCCTGACATGGGGCGGCATGATCGTGGAATATAAAGGATAAAGACCATGAAACTTTTAAACGAGATCTTGGGGACGAAATACCCCATCATTCAGGGCGGCATGGCCAACATTGCCACCGGCGAGTTTGCCGCCGCCTGCTCCAACGCCGGTGCACTGGGCATCATCGGTGCGGGCGGCATGAATGCCGATACCCTGCGCCAGAACATCCGCCGCTGCCGGGAGCTGACTGACAAGCCCTTTGGTGTGAACATCATGCTCATGCACCCGCAGGCAGATGCGTTTGCCCAGATCGTGGTGGAGGAAAAAGTCGCCGTGGTCACCACCGGCGCAGGCAACCCGGGAAAATACGTTCCCATGTGGAAAGCTGCCGGTATCAAGGTGATTCCGGTGGTGGCTGCTGCCGTGCTGGCACGGCATCTGGAGCCGCTGGGCATCGACGCCGTCATCGCCGAGGGCACCGAGAGCGGCGGCCATGTGGGCGAGATGACCACCATGGCACTGGTGCCGCAGGTGGTGGACGCGGTCAGCGTGCCGGTCATCGCCGCAGGCGGCATTGCCGATGGCCGTCAGCTGGCGGCTGCGCTGGCGCTGGGCGCTTGCGGGGTGCAGGTGGGCACCTGCCTGCTGGCAAGCGAGGAGTGCCCCATTCACCCCAACTACAAGGCCGCGCTGCTCAAAGCCGGGGACAGTGACACCATCGTCACCGGGCGCACCGTGGGTGCACCGGTGCGTGTGCTGAAAAACCGCATGAGCCGGGAGTATGTCCGTCAGGAAAAGGCGGGCGCGGACAAGATGGAACTGGAGAAATACACGCTGGGCAGCCTGCGCCGCGCCGTCTTTGAGGGCGACACGGTAAGCGGCAGCCTGATGGCCGGTCAGGTAGCCGGAATGCTGCACGAGGTACGCCCCGTGGCCGACATCCTTGCCGACCTGTGGCAGGGCGGGAGGCAGCGCATTGCAGCGCTGAACGCCGAATGCTGACCCTTGGCGGCAAGCCCCTGCAAGTACCCATTTTGCAGGGCGGCATGGGCGTGGGCGTCTCGCTGGGCGGGCTGGCCGGTGCAGTAGCAGCCTGCGGCGGCATGGGGTGCATCTCCACCGCCGATGCAGGCTACCGCGAGCCGGATTTTGCCCGCGACCCGGCGGCAGCCAACCACCGCGCCCTGACCGCAGAAATTCAAAAAGCCAAGGCCATTGCCGGGGGCATGGGTCTGGTAGCCATCAATGCGATGGTAGCCACCCGGGACTATGCCGAGGCTATCCGCACCGCCGTGGCGGCGGGGGTGGATGCCGTGGTCTCCGGTGCGGGTCTGCCGCTGGAACTGCCGGGCATCGTGGGCACAAAAGAAGTAGCCATTGCGCCCATCGTGTCCAGCGCCCGGGCGGCAAAGCTCATCCTGCGCCGCTGGGCAAAGGGCTTTGACCGCACCGCCGATTTTGTGGTCATCGAGGGCTGCAAGGCGGGCGGGCATCTCGGCTTTGCCGAGGAGGACCTGCTGGCCGACCGCTGCCAGACCTTGGACGAGATTCTGCCCGGGGTGCTGGCCGAGGTAAAGCCTTACGAGGAACAATACGGCCACGCCATCCCGGTATTTGTGGCGGGCGGCGTGTACACCGGTGCCGACATGGCACACTTTACAAAGCTTGGCGCTGCGGGTGTGCAGCTTGCTACCCGCTTTATCCCCACCTACGAGTGCGACGCCTCCCAGACCTACAAGGATGTGCTGCTGGCGGCAAAGCCGGAGGATGTGCGCATCATCCACAGCCCGGTGGGAATGCCCGGCCGCGCGCTGAACACCCCGCTGGTGCAGGCGCTGGCTGAGGGCAAGCGCTTCCCGCCCAAGCACTGCGCTCGGTGTCTCAAGACCTGCGACCCCGCCGCTGTGCCCTACTGCATCACCCACGCCCTCATCGAGGCGGTGAAGGGCAACGTGGAGGAAGGACTCTTCTTCTGCGGCGAAAACGTGGGCAGGCTGGATCGGATGCGCACCGTGCGCGAGCTGATGGACGAACTTGTGACCGAATGGAGGCAGAACTTATGAAGCTTGCCGTACTTTACGCCGGTCAGGGTGCACAGCACCCCGGCATGGGCAAGGAATTTTACGAAGCATCTCCCGCCTTCCGGGCGGCCTTTGACAGCGCAGCGCTGGATTTTGACCTGCACCTCGTCTGTTTTGAGGATCCGGACGGCGTTTTGAACCAGACCGAATACACCCAGCCCTGCATGGTGGCCTTTGCCTGCGGCGTGACCGCCGTGCTGGCCGAAAAGGGCGTAAAGCCCGCCTATCTGGCAGGGCTTTCGCTGGGCGAATACTCCGCGTTGCAGGCAGCCGGAGTGTTCACCGCAAAGCAGGCCATCGAGCTGACTGCCTTCCGGGGCAAGGCCATGGCCGAGGCTGCAAAGGGCCTTGCCTGCGGCATGACTGCCGTGCTGGGACTGGACAGAGAAAAACTGTCCGCTTGCTGCGAACAGGCAGCTGAGGCGGGCTGTGTGCAGATCTGCAACTACAACTGCCCGGGGCAGCTGGTCATCGGCGGCGAAAAGGCCGCTGTGGAGCAGGCCGCCGCGCTGGCAAAAGAAGCCGGTGCCCGCCGCTGCATCCCGCTGAAGGTCAGCGGCCCCTTCCACACAAAGCTGATGGCTCCCGCAGGGGATGCGCTGGCACAGCGCTTTGCGGGCGAAAACTTCGGCACCATGGAGACGCCGGTGCTGTTCAACTGTCTGGGGCATGAAAAGGCCGAGACCGACAGCATCCCGCAGCTGCTGGTAAAGCAGGTGCAGAGCAGCGTCTACATGGAAGATACCCTGCGCCGTCTGGGCGAGCTGGGCGTGGACCACATTCTGGAAGTCGGCCCCGGCAGCGCCCTGAGCGGTTTTGTGAAAAAGACCCTGCCCGGGGTGGTCTGCACCGCAGTGGAGACCCCGGAACAGCTGGATGCGGTGCTGACCGCATGGAAGGAAGCAGAATGAGCGAAGAAAAGCTGACCCGCGCCGCCATTGTTACCGGCGGCAGCCGGGGCATTGGCCGCGCAGTGTGCGTGGCACTGGCAAAGCAGGGCTGCAATGTGGTGGTGAACTACTGCCACGGCGCAGAGCCTGCGGAGCAGACGGCAGCGCTCTGCCGCGCCGAGGGCGTGCAGGCGGTGACCGTGCAGGCGGATGTATCCACCGCCGAGGGCTGCAAGGCGCTGTTCGATGCCGCTGCCGAGGCCTTTGGCCGGGTGGATGTGCTGGTGAACAACGCGGGCATCACCCGGGACAACCTGATTTTGCGCCTGACCGAGCAGGATTTTGACGCGGTGCTGGACACCAACCTGAAAAGCGCCTTTCTCTGCTGCAAGGAGGCCGCCCGCCGCATGGTGCGCCAGCGCTATGGCCGCATCGTGAACCTTTCCAGCGTGGTGGCGCTGCGGGGCAACGCCGGGCAGACCAACTACGCCGCCAGCAAGGCGGGGCTCATCGGTCTGACCAAGAGCCTTGCCCGGGAACTGGCCGCGCGGAACGTGACCGTGAACGCGGTAGCACCCGGCTTTATCGACACCGACATGACTGCCGTGCTGCCGGAGGCGGTGCGCACCGGCATGACGCAGGGCATCCCCGCAGGCCGCGCAGGCCAGCCGGAGGATGTGGCACAGGCAGTGGCGTTTTTTGCCGCAGAACAAAGCAGCTATCTCACCGGGCAGGTGCTCTGTGTGGACGGCGGCATGGCAATGTAAAGGAGAACCCTTATGGAAAAACGCAGAGTTGTGATCACCGGCCTTGGCACGGTGAACCCGCTGGGCAACAATGTGGCGGACAGCTGGGCAGCAGCCCGTGCCGGTAAATGCGGCATCGGCCCCATCACCCAGTTCGACACCACCGACTTCAAGTGCAAGCTGGCCGGTGAGGTAAAGGATTTTGACCCCGAGACCGTGGTGGACAAAAAGGAAGTCCGCAAAATGGCGCGCTTCACCCTGCTGGCACTGGGCGCTGCCGCCGAAGCCATTGCAGACAGCGGCCTTGATACCGAGGCCGAGGGCAAGGACATCGGCGTCATCCTGTCCAGCGGCATCGGCGGTCTGCCCACGATCGAGGAGCAGCACGCCCGCGGCGAGGAAAAGGGCATGGAGAAGGTAAGCCCCTACTTTGTGCCCATGGCCATTGCCAACATGGCAGCGGCGCAGGTGGCCATCCGCTTCGGTCTGAAGGGCATGTGCACCTGCCCGGTCACGGCCTGCGCCGGCGGCACCAACGCCGTAGGCGACGCCTTCCACCGCATCCGGGACGGCTACGAGCCGGTGATGGTCTGCGGCGGCGCGGAAAGCTGCATCAGCCCCTTGGGCATCGGCGGCTTTACCAGCATGAAGGCACTTTCCACCGCCACCGACCCGGACGCTGCCAGCCTGCCCTTTGACGCCCGCCGCGGCGGCTTTGTCATGGGTGAGGGCAGCGGTGTGCTGGTGCTGGAAGAACTGGAGCACGCAAGAGCGCGCGGCGCACACATCTACGCCGAGGTGGTGGGCTACGGTGCCAACTGCGACGCCTATCACTTTACCGCTCCGGCTCCCGGCGGCGCAGGTGCCATCGACTGCATGAAGCTGACCTTGGTGGATGCCGACATCGCACCGGAGCAGGTGGATCACATCAACGCCCACGGCACCGGCACCCACATGAACGATGCCTGCGAGACTGCCGCCATCCACGCCGTGTTCGGCGCACACGCCAAGGAGATGACCGTGGTCAGCACCAAGAGCATGACCGGCCATCTGCTGGGCGGCGCGGGCGGCATCGAGGCCGTGTTCACTGCGCTGGCGCTGCGGGACCAGTTCGCCCCGCCCACCATCCACTACGCCCAGCCCGACCCGGAGTGCGATCTGGACTATGTGCCCAACACCGGGCGGCAGCAGGAAATGCAGTATGCGCTGAGCAACAGTCTGGGCTTTGGCGGCCACAACGCCTGCATCGCCTTGCGCAGATGGGAGGGCTGACCCATGGCAGAACCCCGTACCGTGCGTGAAAACGCCAACACCCTGAGCAGCGTGCAGATTGCAGAAATTCTGCCCCACCGCTACCCCTTTGCCCTCGTGGACCGCGTTCTGGACTACGAGCCGGGGCAGTGGGCCATCGGCCGCAAGTGCGTCACCCGCAACGAGGAATTCTTCAACGGCCACTTCCCGGCACAGCCGGTCATGCCCGGCGTACTGCTGCTGGAGGCGCTGGCACAGACCGGCGCTGTGGCGGCGCTGAGCCTGCCGGAAAATAAGGGCAAGCTGGCGCTGTTCGGCGGCATCAAGAGTGCCCGCTTCCGCAAGCAGGTCACCCCCGGGGACGTGCTCACCCTCCACTGCGAGCTGGTACAGCAGCACGGCGCTGTGGGCGTAGGCAAGGCCTCGGCATGGGTGGACGGCAAGTGTGCCGTCACCGCAGAGCTGACCTTTGTGCTGACCGAAGCAGCAGAATAAAAATGAATGAAAAAAGAGATAGGCGATCCTTTTCGGGAAAGCCTATCTCTTTTTTGTGTCTGTTCCGGTCGGTTTACTCTGCGGCAGCTGTCCCGGCGTCTGCTTCAGCAGCGGGGGCAGACTCTGCCGTGGCGGTTTCTGTTGGGGCGGTCGCTGCCTGCTCCTTCTCCATCCACTCCCGCACGCGGTCGGGGCGGTTGGTGATGTAGGCATCGGCGCTGGTGCGCAGCAGGCTGCGGACGGAATCTTCCGTGTCCACCGTCCACAAAGACACCTTGATGCCCATCTCGTGCAGTTTGTCAATGAAACCGGCGTTTTTGTAGGCGGTGTGGTACTCACAGCTGACCCACTCCGGCACAAAGTCCAGACTGCGGATGTAGCCGGGCAGATCCCGCTGCGACAACAGGTTTTTATAGATCTCGTTCAGGCTCTCGCCGGGAAAGTTTGCCCGCAGCATACTTACCTTATCGCTCATCCAGCGGGTCATCCAGCTGCAATTTTCCTCGTCGGCTGCGCTCTCCGGCAGGGCGGCATCCATGGCTTCCATGTCGTCTATGCCGTTGGTCAGTCCCAGATCCTTCCAGATGATGGGCGGCGGCAGCAGCATGCTTTCCAGCTCGCCGTATACCAGTGCACCTACCCGCAGTTCGGGCAGCAGCTGCTTTGCCTGCCGCAGCAGCGCGTGGTTGAAGGAAACAAGGATCACCTGATCCACGATCTCCGTCTGCCGCAGCACCTCCAGCACCCGGGGCACAAAGTCCGGGTCGTTGTTCATGGTGGATTTTAGTTCCAGATGCACGGTGCATCCCGGCATCTGCTTGCACAGCTCCATGGCTTCCTGTAAGGTAGCAATCTTTTCGTCCTGATAGATGGCGTCCTTCCAGCTGCCAAAATCCAGTTCCTTTAAATCGCCCATGGTCATATCATAGATCTTGCCGGAAATATCCGTGTGCAGATCGATCATATAGTCGTGGTGGATCACAAGCCCGGCGTCAATGGTCTGCTGTACGTCCATCTCTACGCCGTCTGCGCCAATCTCCATGGCTTTTTTAAAGGCTGTCAGGGTGTTTTCCGGTGCAAGATAGGAAGCACCGCGGTGTGCAATGATTTGTGGTGTCATAAATTTTCTCCGTTATCGGTTCTTCCTCACACTTTTACGCCCCGGCGCTGCCATACCGCAAACAGTGCCGGGGCGCTTGCTCAGGTCAGGTCCTCGCCGTCTGAAGCGATGACCTTTTTATACCAGTAAAAACTGTCCTTCCGGCTGCGGGCGAGGGTGCCGTTGCCGTCGTTGTCCTTGTCCACATAGATAAAGCCGTACCGCTTTTTCATCTCGCCGGTGGAGGCGCTCACAAGGTCGATGGGACCCCATGTGGTGTAGCCCATCAGCGGCAGACCATCCTCATTGACGGCCTTTTCCATCTCCTCGATGTGCGCCCGCAGGTAGTCGATGCGGTAGCTGTCGTGGATGGAGCCGTCCGGCTCTACGGTATCCACCGCACCCAGACCGTTCTCCACGATGAACATAGGCTTTTCGTACCGGTCGTAAATGGTGTTCAGAGTCACCCGCAGACCCACAGGGTCGATGGCCCAGCCCCACTCGCTGACTTTCAGGTAGGGGTTCTTCACCGATGCAGACACAGCGTTGCCTTCCGCATTCTCTGCCGCCATCAGCTCCTTATCCACCGTGATGCAGCGGCTGGAATAGTAGCTGAAGGACACAAAATCCACTGTGCCCTCCCGCAGCGTGCGGTCGTCCTCCGGTTGTGTGTGCAGCTGCACCCCGGCGCGCTCCATCCGCTTTTTAGCCCACACGGGGTAAGCACCGCGCACCTGTACATCGGTAAAGAAGTAGTTGTCCCGGTCTGCCTCCTGTGCCGCCCGCACATCCTCCGGGGCGCAGGTGCGGGGGTAGAACTGCCCCGCCGCCAGCATACAGCCCACCATGGCGTCCGGCATTTTTTCATGCGCCAGCTTTACCGCCTTTGCGCTGGCCACCAGCTCGTGATGGGCGGCCTGATACTTGACCTGCTCCACATTTTCGCCGGGGTGGAATACCAGCCCGGCGCCGGTAAAGGACAGGTGCAGCAGCATGTTGATTTCATTAAAGGTGAGCCAGTACTTCACCTTGCCCTTGAAGCGGTCGAACAGCACCTCGCAGTAGTGGACATAGGCGTCCACCATGCGGCGGTCTTTCCAGCCGCCGTATTTTTTGATGAGGGCAATGGGAGTGTCAAAGTGGCAGATGGTGACCAGTGGCTCGATGCCGTACTTATGGCACTCGTCAAAAATGCTGTCGTAGAAGGCCAGTCCTGCCTCGTTGGGCTGGGCGTCATCGCCGTTGGGCAGGATGCGGGTCCATGCAATGGACAGCCGGAAGCACTTGAAGCCCATCTCTGCAAACAGGGCGATGTCCTCTTTATAATGGTGATACAGGTCAATGGCCTCGTGGCTGGGGTAGAAATGTGCGTCATCGCAGCCCAGCATTTCCATATAGCCCGTTGCCACCGGAAAACGGTCCGGGCCGAAGGGGGTCACGTCCACCGTAGCCAGACCCTTGCCGTCTGCCTGCCATGCACCCTCGCACTGGTTGGCAGCGGTAGCGCCGCCCCACAAAAAGCCCTTGGGAAATTTGCCCATACTCTTTACCTCCTTGTTTACTTTTGCGCCCCTGCGGAGCGCAGATATACGCATACCACTATGATACCGCAACCGGCGGCGCTTGTCCATGACTGCATTTTGCAAAGGTGCGTGCATTTGGGGATAAAGTACGACTTTTATCGTCAAAACGCTGAAATTTCCTGCTGTTTTTTGCGCACTTTTCACGATAAAAACACAAAACTTGCCCGTTTTTCTTTTATTCTGTTCCTTTTAAACCGCGCGGCAGTATGGTAGAATAGTAGGGTAAGAACTGCGCTGCGCTGCTGCGCTGCTGAGAACATGGAAAAATGGAGTGTTTGATTATGACTGAGTTCAAACCCATCAAAGAAGGCAAAGTCCGCGAGATCTACGACAATGGCGACAGCCTGATCATGGTTGCCACCGACCGCATTTCTGCGTTTGACGTCATCCTGAAAAACAAGGTCACCAAAAAGGGCACCGTGCTCACCCAGATGAGCAAGTTCTGGTTCGATTACACCCGCGATCTGCTGCCCAACCACATGTTGAGCGTGGATGTGCAGGATATGCCGGAGTTCTTCCGCCAGCCCCAGTTCACCGGCAACAGCATGATGTGCCGCAAGCTGACCATGCTGCCCATCGAGTGCATCGTGCGCGGCTACATTACCGGCAGCGGCTGGGCAAGCTACCAAAAGACCGGCAAGGTGTGCGGCATCCAGCTGCCCGAGGGCCTGCAGGAGTCCGATAAGCTGCCCGAGCCCATCTACACCCCCTCCACCAAGGCAGAGATCGGCGACCACGACGAGAACATCTCCTACGAGCAGAGCATCGACGTGCTGGAGAAGAAGTTCCCCGGCCACGGTCTGGAGTACGCCACCAAGCTGCGCGATTACACCATTGCTCTGTACAAGAAGTGCGCCGAGTATGCACTGTCCCGCGGCATCATCATTGCCGACACCAAGTTCGAGTTTGGTCTGGACGAGGACGGCAACGTGGTGCTGGGTGACGAGATGCTGACCCCGGACTCCTCCCGCTTCTGGCCGCTGGAGGGCTACGAGCCGGGTCACAGCCAGCCCTCCTTCGACAAGCAGTTCGTCCGCGACTGGCTGAAGGCCAACCCTGACAGCAACTACGACCTGCCGCAGGATGTCATTGACAAGACCATTGCCAAGTATCTGGAGGCCTACGAGCTGCTGACCGGCAAAAAGCTGTAAGCGTATCCCGTATCCATAAAAATCAAGGCTGCTTCGGAAAATTTTCCGAAGCGGCCTTTTTTGCGCCCCGCCCCTTGACATTGAGCGGGGATATGAGTAATATATGTATCGTATCAAACAGTTTCACATCGAACGATTTGACCGAAACAGAGGAAAACCATTATGTGTACACAGCACCCTATTGAAGAGCCCTGCAAGCTGGACCCGCCGTGGGATGGGCCGCAGGTCATTCCCGCCCAGCTGCGCCGGGTGGATAACCTGATCTTCCGCAGGCTGAACCAGTTTTCCCGCGCCAACGGGGTAGAGCAGACCACCCCCATGCACGGGTGGATCATCGAGTATCTCTACCGCCACCGGGACGAGCCGGTGTTCCAGCGGGACATCGAGCGGGAGTTTTCCATCACCCGCTCCACGGTGACGAACATTTTGCAGCTGATGGAGCGCAAGGGCTACATCCAGCGGCTGAGCGTGCCGCAGGATGCCCGGCTCAAGCAGCTGGTTTTGACCGAGGAGGGCATCCAACGGCACGAAAAGACCCTGCTGTCCTTCCACCAGACCGACGACTATGTGGCCGGACTGCTGACCGAGGAGGAGAACGCAGAACTGCTGCGGCTGCTGAACAAGCTGCGGGAAGCACTGAAATAACGATCTTTTCCGTCAAAGCGCCGAAAAAGGTCTTGATAAATTAGCAATTATGAACATTTTTCGAAAGCTATTGACATTCAGATCGTTTTGTATAAAATTGTTTTGTACCAAACAAATAACTTCAATGGGAGGGAAATTCAGATGATCAAAAAGCTTGTGTCACATCTGGGCGAGTATAAAGCCGCCTCGATCAAGACACCGCTCTTTGCTGCGCTGGAAGCCATTATGGATGTGCTGCTGCCCACCATCATGGCCTTTATCATCGATCAGGGCATTGAAAAGGGCGATATGAACGCCATCATCCGCTACGGCCTGCTTACCTTTCTGGTGGCAGCCATTGCGCTGGTGCTGGGCGTGCTGGCGGGCAAGTACGCCGCCGAGGCATCCACCGGCTTTGCCGGAAATCTGCGCGATGCCATGTATGAAAACATCCAGCATTACTCTTTTTCCAACATCGACAAATTCTCCACGGCGGGTCTTGTTACCCGTATGACCACCGACGTGACCAACGTGCAGAACGCCTTCCAGATGATTTTGCGCATGTGCGTGCGCGCCCCGGTGCATCTGGTGTTTGCCATGTTCATGGCTGTGGTCATCGGCGGCCCGCTGTCGCTGGTGTTCGTGGTGGCAATGGCCTTTCTGGTGGCGGTGCTGGCTGCCATCATGATCCCCACCTTCCACATCTTTGACCGGGTGTTCAAGAACTACGATAACCTCAATGCCTCGGTGCAGGAGAACGTCTCTGCCATCCGCGTGGTCAAGAGCTTTGTGCGCGAGGGCTTCGAAAACGAAAAATACACTGCCGCCTGCGAGAGCCTGTACAAGCAGTTCGTCAACGCCGAAAGCCGCCTGAGCTTCAATAACCCCGCTATGCTGGTGGCGGTGTACGGCTGCAACATCGCGCTGAGCTGGTTCGGCGCAAAGTATGTGCTGCACGGTGCCATTACCACCGGCCAGCTGAACGCCCTGTTCGGCTATATCATGAACATCCTTATGGCACTGATGATGCTGAGCACGGCCTTTGTCATGATCGCCATGTCCGCCGCTTCTGCCAAGCGTATCGTGGAGGTGCTGGACGAGCACACCGACCTGCCCCCGGCAAAGCAGCCGGTGCAGCAGGTGGCAGACGGCAGCATCCAGTTCGACCACGTTACCTTCAAGTATAAGCACGGCAGCGGTCAGCCGGTGCTGAACGATATCAGCTTTACCATCCAACCCGGCGAGACGCTGGGCATCATCGGCGGCACCGGCAGCGCAAAATCCAGTCTGGTACAGCTGATCCCCCGCCTGTACGATGCCGAGAGCGGCACCGTGCGGGTGGGCGGCGTGGACGTGCGGGATTATAACCTTGACGTGCTGCGCCGCGAGGTCTCCATGGTGCTGCAGAAGAATGTGCTGTTCAGCGGTACTATTCTGGATAACCTGCGCTGGGGCGATGCCAACGCCACCGAGGAAGAGTGCATCCGCATGGCAAAGCTGGCCTGCGCGGATGAATTCATCCAGCGCTTCCCGGATAAGTACAATACATGGATCGAGCAGGGCGGCTCCAACGTGTCCGGCGGCCAGAAGCAGCGCCTGACTATCGCCCGCGCCCTGCTGCGCAAGCCCAAAGTGCTGATTTTGGACGACTCCACCAGCGCCGTGGATACCGCGACCGATGCCAAGATCCGCAAGGCCTTCCGGGAGGAGATCCCCGGCACGACCAAGATCATCATTGCACAGCGCATTTCCTCGGTGCAGGATGCAGACCGCATTCTGGTGCTGGAGAACGGCCAGATCAACGGTCTGGGCACCCACGCAGAGCTGCTGGCGACCAACGCCATCTATCAGGAGGTCTACAACAGCCAGACGCAGGGCGGCGGCGATTTTGACAAGCAGGGAGGTGCGCAGTAATGGCAGTAAAAGAAGTACATGGCCCCGGCCCGCGGGGCGCACGGGGGCCGCGCCCCAAGGTGGAAAACCCGGGCAAGCTGCTGAAGCGCATTATGGATGAGGTGTTCCGCAACTATCTGCCCCACTGCATCCTTGTGCTTGTCTGCATCGTGGTCAGCGCGCTGGCCAATGTGCAGGCCAGCCTGTTCTTGCAGACCTTGATGGACGATTACATCGTGCCCATGACCCGCCAGCAGAACCCCAGCTTTGCACCACTGGCCGGTGCATTGGTGCGGATGTGCTGCATCTACCTTGTGGGCATTCTGGCTGCATGGGCCAACGCCCGCATCATGGTCAACGTAACGCAGGGCACGCTGCGCAATCTGCGCACCAAGCTGTTCACCCACATGGAAAGCCTGCCCATCCGGTATTTTGACACCCATCCCCACGGCGATATCATGTCCGTGTACACCAACGACGTGGATACCCTGCGCCAGATGCTCAGCCAGAGCATCCCGCAGCTGGTGTCCAGCGTCATCACCATCGTATCCGTGTTCTTCAGTATGTGTATGCTCAGCTGGCAGCTGACCATCGTTACCATGCTCATGGTGGCGCTGATGCTGTTCTGTTCCAAGCAGATCGCAAAAAGCTCCTCCAAGTACTTCATCCAGCAGCAGCGGGATCTGGGCAAGGTGAACGGCTACATCGAGGAGATGATGGAGGGCCAGAAGGTGGTCAAGGTGTTCACCCACGAGCAGCAGACCCTTGCCGGCTTCCGTGAGTTGAACGACCAGCTGAAGGAAAGCGCCAAACAGGCCAACGCCTTCTCCAACATCATGATGCCGGTCAACGCCCAGCTGGGCAACATCAGCTACGCCATCTGCGCGCTGACTGGTGCAGCCATGGCCGTTGGCGGTGTCGGCGGCATGACCCTTGGCACCGTGGTGGCCTTCCTCAGCCTGAACAAGGGCTTCAATATGCCCATCAGTCAGGTGTCCATGCAGGCCAACAGCGTCATCATGGCACTGGCCGGTGCAGAGCGCATCTTCAAGATGATGGACGAGCCCAGCGAGACCGACGAGGGCTATGTGACGCTGGTAAATGCCAAGTACGACCGCAACGACCAGCTGGTGGAAACTGCCGAGCGCACCGGCCTGTGGGCGTGGAAGCACCCCCACCACGATGGCACTACCACCTACCACAAGCTGGCGGGCGATATCACCTTTACGGACGTAGACTTTGGCTATGTACCGGAAAAAACGGTGCTGCACGACATCAACCTGTACGGCCGTCCGGGGCAGAAGATCGCCTTTGTCGGCTCCACTGGTGCAGGCAAGACCACCATTACCAACCTGATCAACCGCTTCTACGATATTCAGGATGGCAAGATCCGCTATGACGGCATCAACATCCACAAGATCAAAAAGGCCGACCTGCGCCGCTCGCTGGGCATCGTGCTGCAGGACACCCACCTGTTCACCGGCACGGTGATGGAGAACATCCGCTACGGCCGGCTGGAGGCCACCGATGAAGAGTGCATCGCCGCCGCCCGTCTGGCCAACGCTGATGGCTTTATCAAGCGCCTGCCGGAGGGCTACAACACTATGCTGACCGGCGATGGTGCCAACCTCTCGCAGGGACAGCGCCAGCTGCTTGCCATTGCCCGCGCAGCCGTGGCAGACCCGCCGGTGCTGATTTTGGACGAGGCGACCTCCTCCATTGATACCCGCACCGAGGCGCTGGTGCAGCGCGGCATGGACGGCCTGATGTACGGCCGCACCAGCTTTGTCATCGCCCACCGCCTGTCCACCGTCCGCAATGCAGACTGCATCGTGGTGCTGGAACAGGGCCGCATCATCGAGCGCGGCAGCCACGACGAGCTGATCGCCAAAAAGGGCAAGTATTACCAGCTTTATACCGGTAATCTGGCCGAGAACTAAGCAATTTCCCACCTTCTCACAAAGCCGCCGCACAGCCATGCCGCCGTGCGGCGGCTCTTTTTTACTCCCATAAAGAAGCAATTCTGGAAAATCCGCAGATTTTCCAGAATTGCAAATATAAAAATAATTTTCCGCTGAAGATGGCCAAAGCGCACGCGGCGGCCATTCAAAATCGTCCGCTCCACGGTATACAAATGCCCCGGGCTGTGCTAGAATGGAGCAAACGAGAAAAAGGCTGGTGAGTGTATGCACCCTCTGACGGAATATCCCCGCCCGACTATGCGCCGGGACAGCTACGAGAACCTGAACGGCCTGTGGCAGTACGCCATCACCGCCTCGGCACAGCGCCCGGCGGGCTGGGATGGCGAGATCTTAGTGCCCTACGCGCCGGAGTGCCACGCCTCCGGGGTGGGGCGCACATTGCAGCCCGGGCAGTGGCTGCACTACCACCGATATTTTGCGCCGCCCGCCGGGACGGGCGGACGGGTGCTGCTGCATTTCGGCGCAGTGGACTACGCCTGCGCCGTGCAGGTGAACGGCCATCTGGTGGGCGGCCACCGGGGCGGCTACTGGCCCTTTACGCTGGATATCACCGCGCAGCTCAACGGCACAGGCCGCAACAGCCTGTGGGTGGCGGTGCAGGACCCCACCGGCCACGGCACACAGGCGCGGGGCAAGCAGACTTTGCAGCCCGGCGGGATGTTCTATCCCGCGCAGAGCGGCATCTGGCAGACGGTCTGGCTGGAGCGCGTGCCGGAAAATTACATCCAGTCTCTCACCGTTACGCCGGACTACGATGCCCGCACAGTGACCGTGAAAGCCCATACCTCTGCGCCCGGCGGTGCGGTGAACCTGTGGGCGGTAGTGCGCGCCGGGGGCGTGACCATTGCCGAGGACTGGGGCAGCGATGAGGCCGACCAGGACGGAGAAGTGACGCTGCATATTGCGAAGGAGCATTTCTTCCCGTGGAGCCCGGACACGCCCTTTTTGTACGACCTGACCGTGGGCACCACGCAGGGAGAGGAAGAGCAGTTCGACACCGTGCACAGCTACTTTGCCCTGCGCAAGTGGAGCTGCGCACCGGACGAAAAGGGCGTGCTGCGCTTCTGCCTGAACGATAAACCCATCCTGCTCAACGGTCTGCTGGATCAGGGCTACTGGCCGGAGGGATTGTACACCCCGCCCTCGGATGCGGCGGTGGAACGGGAGCTGAGCGAGGTAAAGGCGCTGGGCTACAACCTGCTGCGCAAGCACGCAAAGATAGAGCCGCAGCGCTGGTACTACCACTGCGACAAGCTGGGTCTTGTGGTCTGGCAGGATATGGTCAACGGCGGCAGCAAGTATAACCTGTGGTTCGTCACCTACCTGACCAATGTTTTGCAGCCGCTTATGCGCCGTCTGCCGGACAAATCGCCCCTGTGGGGGCTGCTGAGCCGGGGCAGCGAGGCAAGCCGGGAAGAATACCGCCGGGAGCTGGAAGATACGGTACAGGCACTGCGCTGCCACCCCTGCGTGGGCTGCTGGGTGCCCTTTAACGAGGGCTGGGGGCAGTACGATGCCGCCGGGGCAGTGCAGACCATCCGCGCGCTGGACGATACCCGCCTTGTGGACGAGGCCAGCGGCTGGTACGATCAGGGCGGCGGGGATGTGTACTCCCTGCACAACTACTTCTACCCCCTGCGGGTACGCCCGCAGACCCGCACCGTGGCGCTGAGCGAGTACGGCGGTATTGCATGGCCCATGCCGGGGCACGAGTCGCCCCGCAAGACCTACGGCTACGGCACAGCCAAAAGCCGGGAGGAGCTGACCGCCCGCTACAAAAAATTGCAGCTGGGCGCGGTGCTGCCGCAGCTGCAAAAGGGGCTTTCGGCGCTGGTGTACACCCAGCTGACCGACGTGGAGGACGAGGTGAACGGCCTGTTTACCTACGACCGCACCGCCATCAAGCCGGACGCCAACGCCGTCCGTTCGGTGAACGCCGCCCTTGCCGCAGAGTTTGCAAGGGTAATAAAATAAAAACAACGCCCGGGTTTTCCACATTCTTCCTTTCGGAACGTGGAAAACCCGGGCGTGTTGTTTTTACAAAGCCATTAGCTGTTGGCGCTGTTGGCGTTTACGATCTTGGAAGCGGGCAGCTTGCCCATGGCAGAGCTGCTCAGGGTGCTGTCCAGCTGGGCACCGTAGGCGGCAAGGGCATCGTTCAGCTCCTCGCCCTTCATGTCGCTCAAAATCTGGCTGCGCAGAGCATCCAGCGTGGAAACACTCAGCGGGTCCAGACGGACGGCCAGCATCATGGCGTAGCCGGTGTACTGGATGGCGGCTGCCTGTCCGTAGGCAAGGCCGCGCAGGGTGTCGGCGGCACCCTCCTGCGTAAAGGCGTCGGTCAGGTCGCTCTCGCCCAGCAGGTCGGTCTGCAGGGTGCTGGTGGAGGGAACCTCTGCATCCAGCACGGCGCAAATATCGGTCAGTGCGCTGCTTGCGATGCTGTTAAAGGCGGTCAGCTGGCTGGAGGCGTCCTCCGGGGCGGCGGCGTTGTAGCTGTCCGCAGCCTTCTGGGCAAGGGAGAGCATCTCGGCCTTCTGGTCATCGCTGGCAAAGGCGAAGGTGCTGGTGTTGTACAGGGGCACGGTGATAAAGCCGATCTCGTACATGGTGCTGTCCAGATGCTCGGTCAGCTCGCCGTCCTCCACAGGGGTCTCGCCGTCCTTGCCGTAGACAAGATCCAGCAGCAGGACCTGCTTGTACTGCAGCTGCTGGAACAGCTTCAAGGTCTCCAGCCCGATGCCGTTGGCAGTGTAGGCATCGCCGTAGTTATCCATCAGCTGCTGGGCGTAGCTGTCGGCGGCAGACTTCTGTTCCTCGGTCAGCTGGCCGCCCAGTTCGGCAAAGCGGGCGTCTACGGCGGCAAGGGTCTGCAGGGTCTCAAGGGTCTTTTGCGCCACATAGTCCTTTACCACGGCGGTCTCGCCGGTGTCGGCATCGGTGGTGATGGTGGCCTTGAGGAAGGAATTTACCTTGCTGGTGTCCTGCTCAGAGTCCGCCAGCTGTGCAGCCTGCTGGTAGGCATCGTACTGCGCCAGCAGGTACAGGCCGCTGGTCACCTCAAAATCGCCGATCTTGCCCACGGTGTCCGGGGTGGAGAGTGCGCAGCCCACAAGGCTGACGGTCAGTGCAAGTGCGCATACCAGCGCAAGCAGTTTCTTTTTCATGCGTTTTGCTCCTTATTTGTTTTTATAAAACCCTCTCAGTCACGTTTGCGCGTGCCAGCTTCCCCTGTTTGGGGAGCTTTTTCGCGTTCGGTGCCGGTCAGGATATCTGCCATAGCTTTCAGGATGTTTTGCAGCAGTTCCAGCGGCTTTTCGTCCGGCTGTAATACCACCGAGAGATAGGGCTTTGTGCCCGCCCCAGCGGTGACACGGCCATTAAAAGCTTGCAGCAGGCCGCGTATCATGGCAAGGTCCAGCGTTTCCAGATTCAGGATCAGGGTATCCTTCTTCTGGGTCACCTCGTACACGCCCACGGCAGCGGCCTGTACGCGGACAAGGGAAACGTTGACCAGATCGCTCACCGAGGGCGGCGGGTCGCCGTAGCGGTCGATGAGCTCGTCCAGCACATCGGCGGCGTCCTCCGGGGTCTGGATGGCGGCAATGCGCTTGTAGGCTTCGATGCGGCCCGCGCCGTCCGGGATATACTTTTCCGGGATGAAGGCGTCCACCCGCAGGTCCACAAGACAATCGCTCTTGTCCCGCTGGACGGGCTCGCCCCGCGCCCGGGCAATGGCCTGTCCCAGCATTTTAACGTAGAGGTCGTAGCCCACGGCTTCCATGTGGCCGTGCTGGCTGTGCCCCAGCAGACTGCCCGCGCCGCGGATCTGCAGATCTCGCATGGCGATGCGGAAGCCGGAGCCAAAAGCGGTGAACTCCCGGATGGCAGAAAGTCGCTTCTGGGCGATATCGGTCAGGGTCTTGTCCCGGCGGAAGGTGAAGTAGGCGTAGGCCTTGCGGCCGGAGCGCCCCACCCGCCCACGGATCTGGTACAGCTGCGCCAGACCCATGCGGTCGGCGTCCTCAATGATGAGGGTGTTGCAGTTGCGCACATCGATGCCGGTCTCAATGAGGGTGGTGCAGACCAGAATGTCGATCTCGCCGTTCAGCAGGTGCTGCCATACGGGGTTCAGCTCTTCCTCGGTCATCTTGCCGTGGGCGATGCCCACCCGCGCACCCGGCACCATCTGGCTGACATGGGCGGCGCAGGCTTCAATGTTGTCCACCCGGTTGTGCAGGTAGTACACCTGCCCGCCCCGGGCAAGCTCCTTCTTCATGGCTTCGGCAAGGATAACATCGTTGTATTCCAGCACAAAGGTCTCCACCGGCTGCCGCTCGATGGGCGGCTGCTCAATGGTGGAAAGATCCCGGATGCCGCTCATGGCCATGTTCAATGTGCGGGGGATGGGGGTGGCCGACAGGGTGAGCATATCCACCCCGATGAAGTTTTCCTTCAGCTTTTCCTTGTGCTTCACGCCAAAGCGCTGTTCCTCATCAATGATGACAAGGCCGAGGTCGTGGAACTTCACATCTTTGGACAGCAGCCGGTGTGTGCCCACCACGATATCCACGCTGCCGGCCTGTAAGCCGCGCAACGTCTCCTTCTGCTGCTTGGCGGTGCGGAAGCGGGACAGCATCCCGATCTTTACCGGGAAGGCCTCCATGCGGGAGAGCAGGGTGTTGTAGTGCTGCCACGCCAGCAGGGTGGTGGGTGCCAGCAGGGCGCATTGCTTGCCGCCCATGATGCACTTGAAGGCGGCGCGCAGCGCCACTTCGGTCTTGCCCACGCCCACATCGCCGCAGAGCAGACGATCCATGGGGTAACCCTTTTCCATGTCCTGCTTGATCTCGGCGGTGGCGTGCAGCTGGTCGTCCGTTTCGTCGTAGTCAAAGCGGGTCTCAAAGTCCCGCTGCCAGTCGCCGTCCGGCGGGAAGGCATAGCCTGTGGCCTGACGGCGGCGGGCGTAAAGCTCAATCAACTCCTGCGCCATCTCCTCGGTGGCCTTTTTCACCTTGGCGCGGGTGCGCTGCCACTCGGTGCCGCCCAGCTTTGCCAGCTTTACCTTTTCCTCATCGCCGGGGGCGGTGTAGCGGCTGAGCAGATCCAGCTGGGTCACCGGCACATACAGCACATCCGAGCCGGAATACTGCACCTTGAGGTAGTCCTTGGTAGCGCCCTGCACCTCCAGCCGCTGGATACCGGCGTACATCCCGATGCCGTGGCTCTGGTGCACCACATAGTCCCCGGGCTTGATGTCTGAAAGACTGGACAGGGCGTTTTTGTTCTTCTTGCGCTTTTTGGCTTCGGCGGCGGCTTCCTCGTCCAGCCCGTGACGGCGGCTGGAAAGCACCGCTGCGTGGGCAAAGGGGAAGGTGCACCCGGCAGTCAGATGCCCGGGCAGTACCTGTAAAATACCCTTGGCGGGGCGCACATCCCGGCTCATGCTCACGGCATAGCCCTTGTCGGCAAGGTCGCGGGTCAAAGCGGCTGCGCCCTTGGGCGTACCGGCAAACAGAGTGACGGCGTAGCCTTGGGCGATGAGCGGGTCTAAGTCCTCCCGCAGGGAGGCAAGGTCGCCGTTCCAGTTGGGGGCGGCAAAGGCCTCGGCGTTGATGAGGTCTTTCAGCTTGAACTCGTTCATCCCGCGCAGAAAGTTCTCGCACAGCAGGGTACTGCTGCTCTGGGCGGCAATGACAAGATCGTCCATGGTCTGGTACAGCACATCCAGCCCGGGGCAGAGCACGCCCTCTTCCAGCAGTCCGGTCAGCTCCTCGCTGCGGCGGAACTCAGTGGCCTTTTGGGCATCCCGGATGCCGCCAACTTCATCCAGAATGAACAGCGGCGCGTCCAGATGGTCCAGCAGCGTGGCGGGGGCAGGGTAGCGGATGCCGTAATATTTATCCATGGCCTCCGGCATCAGGCCGGAATCCAGCTGGGAAAGATCGGCTTCGGTGGCCTTTTCCAGCGCGGTGCGGTGCTTGCCGCGCGCCTTTTTGATGGCGCTGCGCAGCGCCTCGGCAGTCTCGGCGGTGCTGCCGAACAGCACCTCGCGGGCAGGGGAGAGGTATATTTTTTCCAGTGCGCCGTCCCGCCGCTGGGTCAGCAGGTCAAAGGAGGACATGGAGTCGATCTCGTCGTCCCAGTACTCCACGCGGGCGGGCTGACGCATATCCGGCGCGTAGATATCCACGATATCGCCGCGCACGCTGAACTGTCCCGGGCCGTCTACCTGACTGCGCCGCACATACCCGGCGGCAAACAGCCGCGCTACCAGTGCTTCGCGGTTATACACCATGCCGGGCTTTAAGGTGAGGGTATTCTGGATGAACTCAGCCCGGGGCACAGTGTACTGCAAAAGCGCTTCGGCGGGCACGCAGACGGCCTGCAGCCGCCCGCCCGCCAGTGCGCCCAGCACCGAAAGGCGGCGGTACTCGTACTCGCGGCCTGCACCCTCCACCGGGCGCAGCATAAAGTCGCGGGGCGGGAACACCGCTGCGGTAAGCCCCAGCGCCTTGAGGTCGTCCGCAAAGTGGGTGGCCTCGGCCTCGCCGGGGGTCACGATGCAGAGCACCCGGCCAAGGTCTTTTTGCAGTGCGGCGTACAGCAGCGCCCGGCCTGCGGGCGGCAGACCGAACAGCGCCGCCGGCCCTGCAGAGCCAAAGCTTGCGGCGACCTTCTGATATTCCGGTGTGGCCTTGAGTAAGGCTTCGTACATGGAAAAACCTCCTTTCCTGTCAGGATGCGGGAGAATGATTTTTACCCGTTATACTTGCTCTGCGCCAGACCCAGTTTACCGTCCATGATAAGCTTTGCGGCGGCTTCAAGGTCGGGGTAGCGGTCGGCGATGGCCTTGGCGTCCTCGGGCGGGAACTTGCCCAGCACCCATGCGGCAAGGTCGTAGTCCGGGTGGGGCTTTGCGCCGATGCCGATGCGGATGCGGGGGAAATTCTCCCCGCCCAGCCGGGCAATGATGCTCTTCAGGCCGTTGTGTCCGCCCGCAGAGCCGGAGGGGCGGATGCGCAGCTTGCCGGGGGCTTGGGTGATGTCATCGCACAGCACCAGCACATGGTCGGCAGGGATCTTGAAAAAGCCCGCCATAGGGGCGATGGAATCGCCGGAGAGGTTCATGTAGGTCAGGGGCTTCAGCAGCACTACCTTGTGGCCGTCCACCTCGCCCTGCCCCCACAGGCCTTGGAACTTGGTTTTGCCCACAGAGATGTTCCACTTGTCGGCCAGCGCGTCCAGCGCGGCAAAACCGGCGTTGTGGCGGGTGCCATCGTACTTTGCTTCGGGGTTGCCCAGCCCTGCAATGAGCCAGATATCGTTTTCATTCATGATATGATAATACCTTTTCCTGATAATAGTGTGATACAACATCTAAGTATAACATACGCGCGCACAAAAAGATATACATTATAGGCAAAAAATGCCCCCATGCCGCAGGGCACAGGGGCAGAAAAACATTATATTACAGGTTCAGCGTGATGGCAGAGGCCTTCCAGCGGCCGTCCTCCTTCACCATGGTGATGGTGCCGGATACCTGCGCGGCGGCGGTGCTGTCCGTAGCGGTCAGCAGGGCGGCGGAAAAGTCGTAGCAGTTTTCTGCCCCGGCGCGCTTTTTCAGGGTGAGGTCGGCGGGCACCAGCTTGTCGCCGGACTGCCCTGCCAGCGCGGTGATGCGGGTGGGCAGGCGGTTTGCCATGACTTTGTTCAGGCAGTCGGCTGTCATGGCATCGCCCAGCTGTGCCTGAAGAAAGGCGTACAGCCCATCGGTGTCCGCTGCGGCAAGCCCCGGTTCACTGCCGGCGGGCGCGGCGGCATCCACGGCCTGCTCCACGGCAGAGGAGCAGGAGAGCAGCTGCTGCACCACGAACTCGGCCTGCTTTTTGGCGGGGTCGCTGCGCAGACGGGTCAGGGCAAACACGGCGGCAACAGCCGCGAAGAAAAGGACAAGGCACAGTGCCTGCTTGCGAAAACTTTCAGACTTCATACGTAGCTCCCTTCCGGCAGAGCGTTACTTGCTCTGCTCGTTTTCCAGCTTCTGCTTTTTGGCGATGTAGGCTTCCATCTTGGGCTCTGCCCAGCCGTCCAGATTGGTCTGGCGCTCCCGGGCGATGCCCAATGCCTGTGCGGGCACATCCTTGGTGATGGTGCTGCCGGCGGCGGTGTAGGCACCGTCGCCCACCTTGACCGGGGCCACAAGGTTGGTGTTGCAGCCGATGAAGCAGTAATCGCCGATCTGGGTGCGGAACTTATCCTTGCCGTCGTAGTTGCAGGTGACGGTGCCGCAGCCGAAGTTGCAGTACTTGCCCACATCGCTGTCGCCGATGTAGGTCAGGTGGCTCACCGTGTTGCCCCGGGCAAAGTTGGAGTTCTTGGTTTCTACATAGGCACCCAGATGCACGCCGTAGTCGGTGACGGTGTTCACCCGCACATGGGTGAAGGGGCCGATGTTGTTGTGGGGGCCGATGTGGCTGCCGTAGATCTGGCTGGCGTTCACGGTGGTGCCTTCATCCACGGTGCTGTCCTCGATGAGGGTGTTGGGGCCGATGACACAGCCCGCGCCGATGACCGTCTTGCCCCGCAGGATGGTGCCCGCAAGGATCACAGCACCCGGAGCAATGACCACCTCCGGGTCGATCTGCACGGTGCGGCTGTCGATGACGACGCCGTTTGCAATGTGCTGTACAAGGATGTCCTCGCGGGCAGCCTCGGCGGCATCCAGCTGTGCCAAAGCTGCGGCGCGGGCCTGTTCAGAAATGGAATTCTGCATGAAAAAAATCTCCCTTCCCACCAAAGCGCGCGGCGGAAGAGAGACAGAAAAGGCGACCGGAAAATTGTTGCCTGTCCGCCCAGCATCTCCGCTGCGGAAAGCTTTGTTCCGACAAAATAAAAATGAAAAAGTTACAGGGATAGAAAGTTGTATCCAACAGGACGAGAAATCGCGTGTACAAACAAAAAACCTCTCGAACTTTCTCCCATTCTATACTACCTTAAAACTTAGCAAATTTCAAGGGATTTGCATAAAAAATAACAGACAAATTCGGGATTTTGCATGGTGGAAAGGAGTGGATTTTCTGGTATAATAGTTTAGCATTCATAAAACAATGTTCATCGTACGTTCAAGACAAGGCAAACGATGAGACCGCAGCTGCCATGCCGCCGGTCACGAATGGGAGGTAAACAACGCATGAGCAAAAAGTATCTGTACTACTTCAGCGAAGGCAATGAAGCTTTCGGCGGTGACAAGGTCACCATGAAGAACACGCTGGGCGGCAAGGGTGCCGGTCTGGCCGAGATGACCGCAGCCGGTATGCCGGTGCCGCAGGGCTTCACCATCACTACCGACGCCTGCACCCAGTATTACGCAGACGGCCGTCAGATCAATGACGAAATCACTGCTGACATCTTTGAGCACCTCAAGGGCTTGGAGAAGATCACCGGCAAGAAGTTCGGTGACAACACCAACCCCCTGCTGGTCTCCGTCCGTTCCGGCGCACGTCAGTCCATGCCCGGCATGATGGACACCATCCTGAACCTGGGCCTGAACGACGAGGCTGTTGAGGGTCTGGCTAAAAAGACCGGCAACACCCGCTTTGCATACGACTGCTACCGCCGCTTTGTGCAGATGTTCGCCGACGTCGTTATGATGGTCCCGAAGAGCCTGTTCGAGGTCGAGATCGACAAGATGAAGGAAGCCAAGGGCGTCAAGAACGACGTGGACCTGACTGCTGACGACCTGAAGGAACTGGTCGGCACCTTCAAGAAGATCTACGAGGAGAACGAAGGCCGTCCCTTCCCGCAGGATCCCCGTGATCAGCTGATCGAGGCTGTCAAGGCCGTGTTCCGCAGCTGGGATAACCCCCGTGCAAACGTCTACCGTAAGATGAACGAGATCCCCTACGAGTGGGGCACCGCTGTCAACGTGCAGCAGATGGCCTTTGGTAACTCCGGCGACCGTTCCGGCACCGGCGTTGCTTTCACCCGTGACCCCGCCACCGGCGCTAAGAAGCTGATGGGCGAGTACCTGATCAATGCACAGGGCGAGGACGTTGTTGCCGGCGTGCGCACTCCTTCTCCCATCAGCCACCTGAAGGATCAGATGCCTGAGGTGTACGATCAGTTTGTCGAGATCGCTACCCGTCTGGAGAACTACTTCCGCGATATGCAGGATATGGAGTTCACCATTGAGGACGGCCACCTGTATATGCTGCAGACCCGTAACGGCAAGCGTACCGCTCAGGCTGCTCTGCAGATCGCCTGCGATCTGGTGGACGAGGGCATGATCACCGAGCAGGAGGCTGTCCTGCGCGTGGAGCCCAAGCAGCTGGATACCCTGCTGCATCCCCAGTTCGACGCTGCTGCCCTGAAGGCTGCAGAGGTCGTCGGCAAGGGTCTGGCAGCTTCTCCCGGTTCTGCCTGCGGCCAGATCGTCTTTACTGCTGAAGAGGCAGAGGAGATGGTCAAGTCCGGCAAGATGAAGAAGGTCGTTCTGGTGCGTCTGGAGACCAGCCCCGAGGATATCGTGGGTATGCAGGTCTCTCAGGGCATCCTGACCGTCCGCGGCGGCATGACCAGCCACGCAGCCGTTGTTGCCCGTGGTATGGGCACCTGCTGTGTCTCCGGCTGCGGCAACGACAACGAGGTCAAGATCGATGAGGAGGCAAAGACCTTCGAGATCAACGGCCACAAGTTCGTCGAGGGCGACTGGATCTCCATCGACGGCTCCACCGGCAACATCTACGGCGAGCAGGTCGCAACCGTGGCCGCTACCGGCAACAAGAACTTCAACCGCTTCATGGGCTGGGCAGACGCAGCACGTCAGCTGCTGGTCATGACCAACGCTGATAACCCGCGCGACGCACAGCAGGCAGTGGATCTGGGTGCTGAGGGCATCGGCCTGTGCCGTACCGAGCACATGTTCTTCGCTGAGGACCGCATCAAGGCTGTCCGCGAGATGATCTGCGCACGCACCGTGGAAGAGCGCGAGGCTGCTCTGGCCAAGGTCGAGCCGTTCCAGCAGGGCGACTTCGAGGCTATGTACCGCATCATGGGTGAGCGCCCGATGACCATCCGTTATCTGGACCCGCCCCTGCACGAGTTCCTGCCCACCAAGGACGAGGACATCAAGGAACTGGCTGCCGACATGGGCATGACCTACGAAGACCTGAAGAACGTGGTTGCTTCTCTGCACGAGTTCAACCCCATGATGGGTCACCGTGGCTGCCGTCTGGCTGTTACCTACCCCGAGATCGCTGCTATGCAGACCCGTGCTGTGATCAAGGCTGCTCTGAACGTCTCTGCTGAGACCGGCCATGTGATCACCCCGCACATCATGATCCCGCTGGTCGGCGAGGTCAAGGAGCTGAAGTTCGTCAAGGACGTTGTCGTCAAGGTTGCTGACGAGCTGATCGCTGCTGCTGGTGTTGACATGAAGTATCAGGTCGGTACCATGATCGAGATCCCCCGCGCAGCCCTGACTGCCGGCGAGATCGCCAAGGAGGCTGAGTTCTTCAGCTTCGGCACCAACGACCTGACCCAGATGACCTTCGGCTTCAGCCGTGATGACGCTGCCAAGTTCCTGGGCGCATACTACGAGAACAAGATCTACGAGAGCGATCCGTTCCAGCATCTGGATCAGGTCGGCGTCGGCAAGCTGGTCAAGATGGCTGCCCACGACGGTCGTGAGACCCGCCCCGATCTGGGTCTGGGCATCTGCGGCGAGCACGGCGGCGACCCCACGAGCGTGGAGTTCTGCCACAACGTTGGTCTGGATTACGTCAGCTGCTCTCCCTTCCGTGTGCCTATCGCCCGTCTGGCTGCTGCTCAGGCTGCTATTAAAAACCCGAGAGCATAAGGATTTTATAGCGAATTATCGTTAAAAATCAAGCATAAAATAAGGCTCACCGTCAATTTTGGCGGTGAGCCTTATTTATTTGCTCACGTATGAGGTGAATTGCGTTTAACACAGGGCCGCTTTCCAGAACCATCACAGATACACCTCCACGGTCAGGTCGGTCCACGCTGCACGACGGAACTGGTGGGGCATCTTGTTGGCTTCCCGGTAACGCTTGGCGGTTTCAAAGTCGATGGTGAAGGTGAGGATGGGCTTTTCCGACACAGCCATCAGATCGGCGCGCTCCTCTTTGGACTTCTTGCAGCCGGTGTTCAGCTTCCAGCGGTAGGTGTAATCGGCAATGGGGGTGACGACTTCAACGAACTGGTCGATCAATTCGGGAGCAAGACGGGCACCGTGCACATCGACCTTCTGAGAGAGAAAATCGTAGATCGCTTTCATGTCCGAAGAAACCGTCTGCGGTTCGGGCGCAGGGGAGAGGGCTTTCAACTCCTGCTCTAAGCGTGCAATCTCGTCATCTGCCTGTTTGCAGAGGGCTTGGTATTCCTCTCTTGGCAGTTCGCCGTCTGCACGCATGGCAGCATAGTTCAGCTTGCGTTTTTTGATTTTTTCGATCTGGCCCTGAATCGGTGCAGCGGACATTCGTGTGGTGGCTTTTCCGTTCTGACAACTTTCAATCATCTTGCAGGCACGAAGGATGGCTTTATTCTGATTGCCCCAGACCTTTTCAAAGATCTTCTTCGCCATCAGTTCCAGCTTCCACTCCGGGATAGAAATGGCATCACAACTGAGCTGTTCGGTCATGTTGTGCGCCAGAACGAAGGAACGGGTCGGGTTGACGGTTCGCATATTGCACTGGTAGCCAAAGACCGGCGTTCCGTCCTTCAGTTTACGCCAGTTGAAAATGCGGTAGGAAGAACCGCAGCGGCAACGAAGTTTTGCGACCCATAAATATTTGGTGCTGTCAATGCCCTTGCGTCGTGTTTCTCCATCAGGAAGACGCAGATTGACAATACGGCTTTTACGGATGCGCTCACATTCATGCCAGAGGGCTTCTGATATGATGGGTTCAAAGTTGCCTTTTACATAGACGAAGGACGTTTCGTCCAGATTGTTGATGCGTTTCTTTTCAAGATAGTTGTTGACCTTGGACTTGTTGTAGCAGACATAGCCCATATACGTTGCGTTACGAAGGATGCGGCTGATCTTTGTACAGGACCAACTGACGTTTCCGTGCCCATCCTTACGACCCAGCCGGGAAAGTTCATTGACGATCGCCTTTTCCCCGTAGCCCTGCGAATAGAGCGTGAAAACCATTCGTATGGTTGCAGCCTGTTCCTCGTTGATAACGTATGTACGGTTGACCTTATCCCGGTCGTAGCCGATAATGTTGCCGCTGCCGTAAAGCACGCCGTTCTGTCGGCTTATCTTCTGCCCGGCAAGAACACGCTCTGAGATCTTACGGCTTTCCTCTTGCGCCATGGTTGCCATGATGGAAAGGCGGAGTTCGCCATCGCCGTCCATCGTCCAGATGTTGTCGGATACAAAAAAGACCTCTACGCCGAAATTGCGGAGTTCGCGGGTGATCTGAAGGGTATCGACGGTGTTGCGGGCAAAGCGGCAGACCTCACGTGTAACGATCAGATCGAATTTTCCGCATTTGGCATCGGAAAGCATTTTCATAAAAGCCGGGCGCTTTTTTGCTGAGGTTCCGGTGATGCCCTCGTCGATATAGCGGTCAACGACCTGCCAGTTTGGATGATACCGAAGCTGGTCATCGTACCATTGCATCTGGTTGCCAAGCGCATCGACCTGCGCTTCATGCTGGGTGGAAACACGACCGTAAAAGACAATGCGGCGGTCACGGTCTTTGTCCAATGGGAATTGCCCAAAGTACATTCTTTGCGTGATGTTCATATCGCTGTACCTCCTTTGCCCGTAGTATAGAAGATTGCGAAGAGAATATGTAGGATGTCGCCGGTGTCAGCGACATCCTTGACATTACGCAGAATATCTGCTAAGGACCTGATGATAAACCTCAGCAGAGATCAGGTTGTTGTCAAATAAAATAGAAATCAGCTTCAGTGCAGTTGCATCGATGCTGAAAACATCGGGAGGAACAGCGGGGGAAAGGGGAGAGTAGGCGTTCTTGTTGATATTATCGACCTCCGTTCAGATCCAGACTGTTCATCAGGGCTTCGTTGATCTGGTACATTTCGTCCGGCGTAGTCTGCCCTAGGAGCCGCTGTATGCGTTCTTTATCAATGGTGAAGATCTGTTCCAGCAGCACCATAGAGGGTCTTGAAAACGCTGGATTTCGGTCAATGAGAACATGGGTAGGCTGTTTTGGCTTTTTGATGACTTTTGAGGTCACAGCAGCCACGATCACAGTCGGCGCAAATTTATTTCCGGTATTATTTTGAATCACAATAACAGGGCGTTTGCCTCCCTGCTCAGAACCATAGTGCGGGTCAAGGTCTGCATAGTAGATCTCGCCCCGGAGAAAACCAAAGTCTTTTGTTACATATACGGTGGCGGTCAACCCCCTTTTCCTTATGTAGGCAAAAGCCGCCCTTGCGGACGGCTTCTGCGATGTGAAAGGAGACCTGCATGAAGAAGTAAGTTCACTGCTTGATGGGAAGATTGAAGCGGCGGCTGGCACCGTTGTAGGTGCGCAGGATCAGCATCATATATTTGTAGCTGACCGTGCCGCTCAGAGATTTCTCGTCGTTTACCAACGTCATGGGGTGAACAGTGTGCAGCCGCTTGACCAGACGCTCCGGGTCATACTCGCCCTGATACAGAGCCACAAAGCGAACCATGCCCTGCAGGATGCCGGAGCGGAGGGAATCGGGGTCACCCTCCCAGCCCTTTGCCAGCATGGTCAGGGCTTCTTTGTAGAGGCCTGCGCCGTAGGCTTTGTACTCCTTGAAAGCCGTGCGGATGCAGATGATCTTCCACGGGGCACGGTAGCTGTCCAGACCGAGCTGCAGACCGGTGCTTTCAGTGGCTTTCACGAATGCGAGAGATTCCGGGTCTTTGCCCACCAAAGCGGCGCGCAGCTCTGCGCCAGCGGTCAGCGGCGTGGAAACGCCCGTCTGCCGGGAAAACAGCATGGCTTCTTCTTCCTCTGTCAGTCCCTCATACACCTTGCAGATGATCGGAAGATCCTGCCCGCCGTTCATCGCCCGACGGGTCACGATGGTATGCTGACCGTCAAAGACGAAGTAGTGACCGTCCCGGTAGCTGACCTTGGGCGGGTTGGCAATCAGCTCGGTGAACTCTGCCGACATCTTTTCGACATTGGGGATGTTCAGCTTGCGCTGATATTCCGCAGGGATTTCGAGAAAGGCACTGTTGATGACCTTTTCTTCGTAAGGCCGCTGAGCGAAAAGAGCTTCGATGATGGCTTCATCGGTGATTTCAGGCATAATCTCAGGCATAGTGCTGACGCAGTTCATATTTTTCATAGCAGTTCCTCCATTTTATCTTCCAGATTTTTCAGGTAATCTCTCAGCTTCTGAATTGTTCGCTCTACGGATGCACGGTTCTCTGCATCGGACAGAATATCGGGATATTCCCGGAAAACACTTTCCCAGCGGCGCATCATACTGTTGGCGGCTCCCGATACCTCGCAAAGCATCGCTGTACCATCGGCAAGTCGTTTGGGTACATAACGGCTGTTTGCGATTTCAAGAATCTGCTGACGGTCAACTTTCAACGGTTCATTCTCCTTTTGTGGAAAGATCAGCTCGGATGGAGCAGGAGTGGACGTTGGTTCTTCGTCAGGCGCTTCTTCATCGGATGTACTGACATCGGGCAGCGGTGCGGCTACGGCTGGGGGAGCTTTCTGCTTTTGTGCAGGCGGCTTTGATGGCTTCTGCTCTTTTGATTTGCAGATCTCTGCCACCAGAGCCGGACGTTCTTCGGGAGGGGCGCGGGCAACGGATGCAATCTCGGCGGCGGTCGGCTTGACCTCGCCGGAAAGCACTTTCTGCCGTGTGCCGGGAACAGCTTCTTCGGCAGCGTCCAAACCTTTAGCATAATGTTCGGCTTCAATCACATACGTTCTTCCTACACCGCTTTCCGCAGCGACTTTATAACAGGTTTTGGGTGCGCCAATCAGGTTACGCTTTCCGTAACCTGATTTTGCAGCAGGACTTTTTCTATCACCGCCGTTGGCGCATTTCTCAGCTTCATACTGCTTACCGATAAGGTACTTCTTCTGTTCCGGGGTAAGGTTGCGTCGCCCTAGCTGGTTTTTGCAGATCCAGATAATTGCTTCATAGCGGCTTGCAAAATCTTTCTCGTGGACGGTGAAAGGGATCTCCGGGTGCTTCTTGGCGATGGTGTAGCGGTTGTGCCCATCCACGATCAAGCCCTGCCATACGATGATGGGATTGATGATACGGCCATCCCGCAGGATGTTGGCTTCAAGCTGGTTCAGCTCCTCAAAGGTCAGCGGCGGAATCTTGCCCTGAAACTCCGGGTCGATCTTAAGCGCATTCAGATTCATCATCGAACCGTCCCTTCTTAAAGTAGGTGGATTTCGGGCTGGTGGGCTGGATGTAGTAGTCGTAGCCGAAGTTGGTCTGGCAGTAGGTGCAAGGCTCCTTGGTGAGCTGATAGGGGTCTGCACGGCGGACACGGATGCCACGCGTGTTCCGAAAGGCATTCAGGCAGCGGGGGCAGAGGGTGGTCAGGGTCGATTCGTCGGTCTTGTGGGTAAAAGTACGGCTCATAATCAATACCTCCGTGTCATCAAAATGAATATTCGGTATGGAAAAAGCCCACTGCCTTGATTCGAAAGAATCCCGGTGGTGGGCTTTGAAGTTTTTGTTTTAAGTGTCCCACCCTATTTGTCCTCGACGCCCGGTGGGGGTTGGAATACACCTCGGTGAGGGGGACTGCACCCTTCCTCTCATTGGCTTTTCAGCCACCCCGCCTTCTTTATGGCCGGGCCGCGAATTACGGAAGTTTCATTGTTTTGTCCGAGGGAATGATATTCAGTTTTCAAGGTACGGCTTACAGCTTCGGGCTTCTCCCCATCTGGGGTGTTGCCCTTGCTGTGACCATAGTGTACCTGAAAACTGAATGCTTTTTTAGGAGGTCGTACCTCCGGTTTTTTGGCTTAAAAAACCGGAAGTGATGCTTCCGGTTTTGGCGCAAAAATAACGTTGAATCGATGTTTCACTTTTGCAAAAAATACGATAAAATTGAAATTTTTCAAAAAAGTTTTTTGAGCACAAAAACAAAAAACGCCCCTCTGAACAAGCAGCGTAATGCTGCTTGCCCGGAAGGGCGCAATTTTATATAGAGTTAAAGTTCTTCAGCGATTGCAGACAGTTTCTGCATAATACGCTGCAATTTCAAACGGAGCTTTTGATTTGTCAAACGCTTTTGCTGCAACTTGTTTCGTAAGCTTTTTTCTTGGTCAGATAACGACTTTCCCATAATCAAATGATCCAGTGTTACATCAAAAAATGCAGCGATCTCGATGAAAAGGTCAATAGAAGGAATATACTCCCCACTCTCAAGACTGCGGATGTGGCGGTCGCTGACATTCAAGCGGACGGCCAGCTCTTCCTGCGTCAGGTAGCGCTCTCTGCGCAGCTTTTGAATACGCTTTCCGGTGTTGAACTGATCATAATACATCATATGCCAGCCCTCCGACCAAGCAGGTAGGCAGCCACAAGCTGCGCCACAAGGTCAGAGTGCAAAGATACAGCCGGCGGGTCAGATTCTGTTTGCCGGGACTTGGTTTGTACTCGATGATTCTCCTTTTCATGTTTTGTCCTTTCGTTTTCAATGGTGGAAGGCGGGCAGAGCGCAAAAAGCGCGGTGCATCTATAATAATAGAGAAAAATCTCTATGTTATAGGGCAAAAAGAAAAACGTCAGGGCTATAATGCAGGCATTGATAAATAGCAGCGGCTTCGTACAATGCTGGTGCATTTCCAATAGGGTACATAAACCGATGTCAAAGTGTTATTTATCGGATTTCCTGATCGATTGCAGTGAAAATCGAGGCGTTAAAAAAATCTACAAGCGTAATTCCAAGGCCATCACACAGTTTTTTGACGGTTGGAACGGTGACGCTTTGCTGGGAGGAATCAAGCATACTGTAAACGGTGGACGGAGTGACACCGGAACGGACAGCAAGGGCATTGGGACTTATGTTGCGTTCCTCGCAAAGCTCTTTGAAACGTAATGCAACGGCATCTTTTACTTTTGTATCTTCATCGGTCGCTAATATCATATGTCTGTTCTCCTTTTTTGTAGATATTAGCGGAAATAGGTTGTTTTTGTGTACGGCGCGCCGTATATTCAAGAATGATGTTCCCGAAATTTTGCCACGAAAATCAACCGACAGAAAGACAAGAAAAGGTATCCTCCATTTGGTTAATGGAAGAAGATGCTATATAAATTGCGATTTATCGAAAGTTTTACGGACATTCGACCACAAATCGCCCCTTAAAAGTTTTCGAAAACACGATTTATTTCTTTTCGTTTGCGTGTCATATCAGAGTGAACATATTTTTTTAACGTGACTGCAGCATCTGCATGACCCAACAGTTCGCTCAAGGTTTTAATGTCGCAATGCGCCTGCAAGCAGGTCGTTGCAAAGGTGTGGCGAAGCGCATGAGGATGCGCCTGATGGACACTGGCTTTTTTCAGATAGCCGTAAATGCTCTTACGGTAACATCGAGGTTCGACTGGCTTTTCCTCATTGCCAGAAAGAAACCACGTTCCGCTGCTGAAATCTTTCGACAGCTTCTTCAGAACACGAAGCAGCGATTTTGGAAGTGGAATCTCACGATGGGAATTTTGGGTCTTGGGAGATTGAACGACGACTTTTGTGTGGCCATTTCCACAAGAGATCCGAGTCACTGTCCGCTGGATCGTCACAGTTCCTGCCGATAAATCAAAATCGCCCCATTTCAATCCGCAAATCTCGCCGATACGCAGCCCTAACTGAAAACCAAGCAGTAGACCTATTTTCCGGGGCGTAGGAGAATCCATCACGAACGACTGTAATTTCTTTTGTTCTTCTATGGTAAACGGCAGCAGTACTTTTGAGGATTTTTGTGGCAGTTTTACCGTGATCTCTAAAGGGCGAATGAGATGAAAATGTGCTGCATACTTGCAGATGCGCCGCAGCATCGACAAGCACTCCTGTGCCATTGTTACCCCTAAAGGCTTTTGCTTTCCGTTGGCTGGTGTTATCACTGCCAAAAGTCCCTGCTCCAGAATTTTTTCGCTTAAAGCACTCACTTTGAAATCTCCGAAAACAGGCTGGAGATAATGTCGCAAAGTATACTGATAGTGTGCGAAAGTCGATTCTTTTACACCCTGCCGGACAGAATACAACCATTGCTCTGAAATTTCCGAAAAAGTAATATCGGTGCTGTTCAGGTTATAAATACCGTACTCTGCTTTCTTGCGGGCAGAGATTTCCCTTACTTCGGTATAAGTCGCCCCATATACATAGCCCCAGCGGGGCTTTCCGTCCGCAGAACGGCCTTTGATATATCGACCCTCCCACCGTCCATCGCTGCGCTTTCGGATGTTTTCACCGCGTCTTGCCATATAAAGCCTCCTGCTGACACCTTATTGACCACTAATGATTTGAAAATTGAAGTTGTGGTTGATTATCTGAACAAATTGGACAACAAATCACAAAAAGATTGACTATATCGCTGAAAATTCTCCGGGGGGGGGGTACAAAATGATGCCGAACCCTCTTTACTCAATGGTAATTCAATGGTAAAATAGAATGGTTAAAATAACAAGATTTGTCAAACACATGGTATCTTCCATTAACCAAATGAGAGATACCCCTTTATTGCGGAAAGGGGTGAACAAGGTGGCATTGCGCCTGTTTGAGCACAACGAGAAAGCATATCATGCGGCAGTCCGGATGATGGAGCAGTACGGCAAAGCTGCTATTGTTCATCCCACTGGCACCGGAAAGAGCTACATTGCGTTCAAGCTGATCGAGGACAACCCGGAGAAGGTCGTGATCTGGCTTTCTCCAAGTGAATATATCTTCAAGACCCAGCTGGAAAGCCTAAAGAGGAACGACCCGGATTTTCCGCTGGCAAACGTTCACTTTTATACCTATGCCAAACTGATGTGCTGCACGCAGGCGCAGCTGGACGAAATAGCAGCGCAGAAGCCTGCCTATATTATACTCGATGAATTCCACCGTGCCGGCGCAGAATGCTGGGGCGAAAGCACGGTGGCTTTATTAAAGTTGTGCCCGGAGGCAAAGCTTCTGGGGCTGACGGCAACAAACATCCGGTATCTGGATAATAACCGTGACATGGCCGAAGAGCTCTTTGATGGGCATACGGCGAGCGACATGACCCTTGGCGAAGCAGTCGTCAGGGGTATTTTGCCTGCCCCGAAATATGTGACCACTGTTTATCAATACCAGAAAACGCTTGCAAAGTATCAGGCACGAGTGGACAACCTGCGGGTACCGGGCATTCAGGATGTGAATCAGAAATATCTGGACGCGCTGCGCCGGGCACTGGAACAGGCAGACGGACTTGATCTTGTCTTTCAACATCATATCACGCAGACAAGTGGAAAATACATCGTATTCTGCGCAAACAAAGAGCATATGGACGAAATGGTTTCCCATGTGCCCGAATGGTTTGCAGGGGTCAACCCGGATGTTGTGGTTTACGAAGCCTACTCGGATGATCCGAACACCGACAAGGCGTTTGCAGACTTCAAAACAGACACCAGTGACCGGCTGAAGCTGCTGTTCTGCATCGACATGCTCAACGAGGGCGTCCATGTGGAGGGCATTTCCGGTGTCATTTTGTTCCGTCCAACGATTTCGCCCATTATCTACAAGCAGCAGATAGGACGTGCCCTGACCGCTGGGGATAATACAACGCCGCTTATCCTAGATGTTGTCAACAATTTCGAGGGCTTGACCAGTATTTCCGGTTTGCAAGGCGAGATGCAGGAGGCGGTCCACCGGCTCTATGCCAACGGTGAGGGCGATAGGATCGTCACCGAGCGATTCGAGGTCATCGAGCAGGTGCATGACTGCCGGGTGCTGTTCGAGCAGCTGCAGGCGAGCCTTTCGTCCGGTTGGGAGCACTACTTCTCCGAGGCAAGCATCTACTATGCGGAACACGGCAACCTGAATGTCCCGAAACTGTATACCACGCCCGGCGGTCTGAGCCTTGGCGTGTGGCTGGTCACTCAGCGTCGTGTGCGCGAGGGACAAATTCAAGGCATCCTGACCGAACAACAGATTCAACGGCTGGACAGCATCGGCATGGTCTGGGGCAACCGGAAGGAAATTGCGTGGCAGCACGGATTTGAGGTCGCAAAGAAATACCACGACACCTACGGAAACCTGATGGTGCCCGGAAAATATGTAGACCCGGACGGCTATCCCTTAGGACAGTGGATCATCAAGACCCGGCAGCAAAAGCTGAACGGCCGACTGAAGGAAGAACGCATCGCACAGCTTGATGAGATCGGCATGGTGTGGAACATTTTCGATGCCAAGTGGGAAAAGGCTTATGCGCTGGCTGCGGCTTATTATGAGGAAAACGGCAACCTGAATATCCCACGTTCCTATGTGACAGCGGCTGGCGAACGGCTGGGGCAATGGGTCGAAAGCCAGCAATGGGCGTACCCGAAAGGAAAACTGACGGAGGAACAGGTCGAGCGGCTCAGCCGGATCGGGATGTACTGGGGCAATCGCAATGACCGCAAGTGGAACGAGGGGTATCAGGAGGCAAAGCGCTATTTTGATGCCCACGGCGACCTGAACGTTCCAGCAGAATATGTGTCACCGGGCGGTTACAACCTCGGAAATTGGGTCAAACGGCAGCGGTATACCCGCCAGAATCCTGAAAAAAGCGGCGCTGTTTTGACAGAGGAACGGATCGCAAAGCTGGATGCCATCGGGATGCGGTGGGGGAAAGCGGATTCGAGGCTGCGCCGGTTAGAACTGGCACAAGAGTCCAAGGGGAAAAGCGAAAAGCTGAATGTTTCGGCTAAGCACAAAACGGAGGAAGAGATCGTTTTGTGTAGTTAATAGCTCGACCCCAAACAGTTGCTGTAATGTGGGTCGGAGAATTTGAGTGAATCGTAAAAAATCTAAAGGAGTTATTGGAGAGGATTATGTCAAAGTTTCAGCATGATGTGATGTTGCGGGTCGTAAAGATACTGAATGTTCTGATGATTGAGCTGCCGTTTGCGGCCTGCTGGTTCCTGTACTACTCGAACCAGACCTACGCAAAGTTTGGTTGGAAGGGAAATCTGGCGATTCTTGGTCTGTTTTTTGTCCTGTACATTGCACTAGGCAAAGTCTACGATGCGTTCTGGATGTCTATGCAGCGGGTCTCGGAACTGGTGTACGGCCAGATCCTTGGCGCTATGGCAACCGATGGTATTTTGTACATCGTGATCTGTCTGATGTCCGCAAAGCTCTGCAACCTACTGCCGGGCATTGCGGCAATTGTGGGGCAGCTGGTGATGGCTGCGATCTGGGCATCCTGCGCACATAAATGGTACTATACGACCTTTCCGCCGCAGAAGACCGCAGTTGTCTACGATGTGCGGCACGGTATGGAAAAGCTCATCAACGAGTACGGCTTGAGTCAGAAATACGATGTGCAGGTCACCCTGAGCGTGTCGGAGTGCCTGGCAGATCTGACCATTCTGGACGGTATGGAAACGGTTTTTGTCAGTGGTGTTCACAGCCATGAGCGAAACATTATCCTGAAGCACTGCGTAGGGAAGGGCATCAATATGTTCGTCATCCCCCGCGTTGGCGACGTTATCATGAGCGGCGCATGGCCGATGCATATGTTCCACCTGCCCATGCTGCGCGTCGGCCGTTACATGGCAAGCCCGGAGTTCTTGTTTGTTAAGCGCGCAATGGACATTGTAATTTCGCTGGCAGCACTGATTATCCTGAGTCCGCTGTTCTTGATTACGGCTATTGCGGTCAAGTCCGATGGCGGACCTGCCTTCTATAAGCAGGTGCGCCTGACCAAGGACGGCAAGCAGTTTGAGATTTTGAAGTTCCGCTCTATGCGTGTGGATGCAGAAAAGGATGGCGTGGCACGTCTTTCCACCGGTGACAAGGATGACCGTATTACCAAGGTGGGCCACATTATCCGCGCCTGCCGCTTGGATGAGCTGCCGCAGTTGCTGAACATTCTGAAGGGTGATTTGTCTGTTGTGGGCCCTCGTCCGGAGCGCCCGGAGATCGCCGCACAGTACTGCGAGGAGATGCCGGAGTTTGCGCTGCGCTTGCAGGCTAAGGCTGGTCTGACCGGTTATGCACAGGTGTACGGCAAGTACAACACCACCCCCTACGATAAGTTGCAGATGGATTTGATGTATATTGCCCATCCCAGCCTGATCGAGGATCTGAAAATCATGCTGGCGACCGTCAAAATTTTGTTCATGCCGGAAAGTACCGAAGGTGTGGCAGAAGGTGCGACTACGGCGATGGGGCAGCAGTGTGAGGAGACTGGAAAATGAAAGTTGCGGTAGTATCAATTGGAAGTTTTGATACACAATACTCGGATTATCACATTATGCGTGATATTATCCTCGGCCTTTTGGAGAGAGGACATGAGGTAAATCTAATTCAGAAGCAGTATTTGGAGACGCCTCAGTATCCGCAGCAATTTGAAAAGTACTTGAAAGGTCAACTTCAAGTTCAAAATATTCGTTTTGAAAAGAAGGCAAAGGCTGATTTAAAGGCTCGTTATCTGGCAGATCTGTCTTATTACAAACAAGCTTGTACGCTAATGAAAAAAGACAAGCCTGATAAGATCTTTCTTCAGTCTAATAACACAGCTTTTTTTACAGTATTCTACGCAAAGCACATTTTAAGGTGCCCGATTCTCTATAACGAGCAGGACATCTTTCCGGAGAATGCTTTTTTTGCTGGCATTCTTTCTGAGAGTAGCCCGGTCTACAAAGTGGCTCATGCGCTGCAAAAATACGCCTACAAAAATGCAACGGCCCTCAGTACGATTTCCGACGATATGAAGTCGACTATTGTTACTCGGTACAGTATCCCGGCGGATAAGGTGCAGGTGATTTACAACTGGGGGCATGAGGAATTGAAAGCCCACAGTGATGAAGAAAACGTTTTCCTGAAAAAATATCCGAAGAAGTCTGGAGAGTTCCGTGTGGTGTATGCGGGTAATCTGGGCAAGATGCAGAACGTGGAGCTCATTTTGGAGACCGCTGCTTTGATGAAAGATGATCAAGATGTCAGCTTTTATATCGTTGGGGGCGGTGTAAACGAGGAGCAACTTAAGACGTTTGCAAAAGAAAAAGAATTGAACAATGTGATATTTGTGGGAATGCAACCGCCTGAAGAAGTGGCGGATCTCTATGCTGCCGCAGACGTCAATGTGATTCCTCTTCAAAAAGGGCTTATCTATGCAGCACTTCCGAGCAAAACGGCTGACTGCTTGATCGCTGGTAAACCGATTATTACTTGTGTTGATAATGGAACGGCAGTTGAGAAGATAATCAGGCCGTACGGCATCGTCAATACTGGTGCGGATGAAAAAAGACTGAAAACAGCAATTCTGAACGCAAAAGAAAAAGCTGGATTGTGTGAAACCAAAGGGCTGCTAGAAAAATATTTTTCGTTGAAGCCGAATGTTGCTAGTCATTGTCAAATGATCGAGATGATGAAATAAGAAAGGAAGCAACGGCATGAATAAAAATCTCCTGCGTGCGCCAATTGAGTTGGCAAGCCGATTCAACAAAAGCACTGAGACTCAAACTGCTTCTTACCGTAGCGATTTTATGCGTGATCGTGACCGTATTATGTACTGTAATGCGTTCCGTAGACTGGATGGAAAAACGCAGATCTATCTGATCGGGAGCGATGATCACCGCAGAAACCGGTTGACCCACACGTTGGAGGTTGCGCAGATTGCACGTACGATTTCGCAGGCATTGGGCTTGGACGAAGACTTGACCGAGGCTATTGCACTTGGACACGATTTGGGACATACGCCGTTTGGTCATGCGGGCGAGCGGGAGTTGAACCAGATCATGATGCCGGGCAGCACCGTGAAAATTCCGGAATCGCCACTTTACAAGGAAAACCATGACGGTTACAAAATCTGCGAAAAAAGGCTGAAAAAGCCATTGTACGGATTTAAGCACAATCTTCAAAGTGTCCGTGTGGCAGCGCGTCTGGAAAATGGCTACGGTGACAGTGGCTTGAACCTGACCAATTACACTCTTTGGGGAATGATGCATCACTCAAAGTTGGCATACGGCGATGAGGATGGAAGCCCCAATTACTGTGAAATCTTCAATAAGTATCTCGAAGTGGAGGAGGGCCATCAAGCGTGGTCATTTGAGAGCTTTGTAGTAGCACAAGCGGATGAAATTGCACAATGGCATCACGATTTGGAAGACGCATTGCGAAGCGGGGCAATGTCGGCTAAAGCAGTGTGCAGGAAAATCAGTGAGATCCTGATTACGATTATGAGCGAAAGTGATCTGCGCTGCTTTGAAGAGATGGAACGTGATGCGGAACAGGAAAATTACGACCAGAAGCGTTTTATTACACTGGCATCCAAGGTTGTAGTAAACACGTTGGTCACCTGCATTGTGACCTGCTCTAAACAGAATCTCCAGAAACTCTCGACAGATAACAAGCTGAATGAAAATACCCGTCTTAGCTTCTTCCGGGAACACACAGGAGATGAGGATGATATTAAAAATGCAATTGCATTTGATGTGTACAGTGATGTAAATAACAAGAAAACAATGGATAATCTGGAAAAGTTTGGTGAGGCAATTCGAACTGAGATTCATCATTCGCCAGAAGTGGAACGGATGAATGCAAAAGGTCAGTACATTATCCGTAAGCTGTTTCAGGCATACGCGACACATCCCCAGCAGTTGCCGGATATTTCTATTGTTCAGTTTATGGTGGAGACGCATGAGAAAAATAGCCTGTCGGGGGCAAATTATCCCGATATGGTATCTGCATACAAATTGAGTTCTGGCCAAGTCAGAACTGATTTTGACAAGTTCTGGAATGGTGAAAAAGGCAATACAGATGGTAAAGACTTTTCTGTCCGTGTCTGCATGATGCGCAAGATTTGTGACCACATCGCTTCCATGACGGATCATTACGCAGTGGAAGAATATGAAAAATTGTATGGGTGAGAAATGAAGGTTTTATTTATCAATTCAGTATGCGGCATCGGTAGCACTGGCCGCATTTGCACAGATCTTGCACAGCAGCTGGAAGCCGAAGGCAACGAGGTCAAAATCGCCTATGGCCGCAAAGGTACTGTACCGGAGCAGTTTCAGAAATATGCAGTGCGTATTGGCACAGATTTTGATTGCAAGATGCACGCGATTCAGACACGGCTGTTTGATACGCATGGCTTTGGCTCCAAGCACGCGACCAAAGAATTTTTAAAGTGGGCTGAGGAATACAAACCAGACCTGGTGTGGCTCCACAATCTCCATGGCTACTATATCAATGTGGAGATGCTGTTTGATTGGATCAAAAAGCATCCTGAAATGCAGGTGAAATGGACGCTGCATGACTGTTGGGCCTTCACTGGCCATTGTTCGCACTTTACCATGGTAAAGTGCGAGCAATGGAAGAGCCATTGTTCGTACTGCTCTCAGCTTCGCCGCTACCCGGCTTGCTTCGCAATGAGTTCTGTCAGTAAGAATTTTGAGCGAAAGCGCAAGGCTTTTACTGGGGTGAAGAACATGACCCTCATCACCCCCAGCAAGTGGCTTGCCGATTTGACCCGCCAGAGTTTTCTGAAAGAGTATCCGGTCGAGGTGCATTATAACACCATTGATACCAGTATCTTCAAGCCGACCCCTAGTGACTTCCGGGAGCGGTATGGACTGAAGGACAAGTTTATCGTGCTAGGTGTGGCCAACGTCTGGGAGGATCGCAAGGGGCTATTTGACTTTTACAAATTGGCAGAAATGCTGGATGACAAATATACGATTGTGTTGGTGGGCCTGAGCGAAAAGCAGATCAAAGACTTGCCCCAAAATATCAAGGGCATCCAGCGCACCAATAGCCCACAGGAACTGGCAGCGATTTATACGGCAGCGGATGTGTTTGTGAATCCGACTTATGAAGATAACTATCCGACGGTTAATCTGGAAGCACAGGCATGTGGGACGCCTGCTATTACTTATGATACGGGTGGGTGTAGAGAGACAATACATACAGATAGTGCAAAAGTAGTTGAAGCAGGAAATGTCGAAGGACTATATAAGGAGATTACTATACGATGAATCGAATCGCAAAAATCATTTTGAAAATCCCTATCCGGGGGGGGGTAGGAAAGGCATTTAATTTGTTGAATTTTGGCGGGTTTATGCGATATTCTGTCTGGTATTATAGGCGTCTTGGTATAAAAATTGAAGGTGCAATTACATATATTTGCCCAGACGTATATTTTGATTCAGCAGATTACTCAGCGATTACTATTCAAACTGGTGTAACGATAAGCAGAGAGGTCCTTTTTCTGGTTCATGACTATTCTGTTCATACGGCAATGGTCAATGTTGGATGGAATGCACCTAAAGGGAAAACAGCTCATTTTATTAAGCCCATAAAGGTTGGGAAAGACTCTTTTGTTGGGGCCAGAGCAACCTTACTGCCAGGAACAGAGATAGGCGAAAACTGTATTATTGGTACTGGAAGCGTTGTCAAAGGAAAAATTCCGGATAATAGCATCGTAATAGGAAACCCTGCAAGAGTAATTGGAAATACGAAAGATTGGGCAAGAAAAAAGCTTGAAATAAAGGATTGGGTGTTGTAATCGTATGAACAAAATTCGAGTCATGTTTGCAATGGGCGGCAGCATGAAAAGAGCTGGTGCAGAAACTATGATTATGCAATATCTGCGTCAGCTGGTAAAAGATGATAGATTTGAATTTTCAATTCTTGTTCACGGATATGATAAGGGCGACTACGATGACGAAATTGCGACATTTGGTGTCCCAATCTATCATGTTCCGGTCAGAGGAAAGCATCCACTGACCTATACACATGAGGTAAAAAAAGTCCTTAAGACTCATCCGGCTGATATTATTCATTGCAACATGGACTCGGCATGCGGAGATTTTCTGACGATAGCAAAGGAATGTGGAATAGAGATTAGAATAGCACATTCACATCTTACACACTTTCAAGCGTCAACGCCAATTAAAATCCTTGTGGCCAAGAAATCAAAAGAGAGAATACATGAGGTCGCAACTATCCGGTTGGCATGTTCAGAAAAGGCGGGAAAATGGCTATATGAAGAAGATGCTTTTAGCGTTATAAACAATGCAATTGACTTGGAAGAATATACTCCAGATTCTGGTAAAAGAGAAGAGATGCGAAGTGAATTTGGATTAAGTCAAGAAGAAACAGCTATTGTTAATATTGGCAGATTCCATTATCAAAAAAATCATAAGAAATTGCTGGATATTTTTGCGTCATATAGGCAGCAGTACAACAAAGGAGTTTTGTTTCTAGTTGGAACAGGCGAACTAATAGATCAAATAAAAGAGTATGCAAGGCAATTAAACATAGAAAAAAACGTAGTATTTCTGGGGCTGCGTAAGGATATTCCGAATCTTTTGCAGGCGATGGATGTCTTTGTAATGCCTTCTCTTTTCGAAGGATTGCCGGTTTCAGGCATTGAAGCGCAGGCAGCTGGGCTTCCGTGTTTTTTTGCAGATACGATTACACCTGAAATTTGCATGACTAATTATGCAAAGCGACTTCCTCTCGATGATATAGGTGAGTGGGTGAATGCTTTGAATCAGATTCCCCATAAGAAAAACCCGACAGAAGCTCAAGAAGCATTACGAAAATATGGATATGATATAAAAGTAGAGGCAGATCAGCTCGCTGAATTTTACGTTGACGCTTATTTTAATAGAAAATGATGTTTTAGGTTGACAATATATGAATGTGTTGATGACAAAAAGAAAAGTTGGGTTGTTCTTACTGGGTATTGTACAGCTAATTGTGCTGTCGATGATTGCGGCAATGCAATTGAATCTGAGCTATTATACAATTTCTGTCTTAGCAATTGTCCAGTGTGTTGTAAACATTATTTTGCTCAAGATTGTATGCAATTTGCCGGTTCTCTGTATTCCTAATATGTTTAGCGTCTTCTCTCTCTTTTTTCATTGTGGACAGATAATTAAGGAGGGTTTTAATGTCCAAGGAACAGTTCCTTTGCCCTTTCAATATTACGCAGATGAAGGTGTGATACAAAAGGCGTGTCTATTCTATTTGATGTCACAAGCAACATATTTTATTGGACTGGCAAGTACGCCCGATGCGAACGCTTCGTTCATTTCAGACAAATGGAACCAGAGAAATGAAGTTGACACAAAAGTATATGGAAAAGCATTGATGATAGTTGGTGTGATTCCACGGTTGTATATTGATATCTCTTCTTTACTTGGGGCTCTTTCACAAGGATATAGAGGAGTTTACTCACTTTATTTTCCCCAAATGATACAAAGTATTGCGTTCTTCTTTGATGCAGGCATCATCTTATATCTCTTTGGACTGAAGGAAAAGAAAAAAATGCGAGCAACATTGTTTGTTGTTCTATTATATAAGTGCTTGATGATGACAACTGGTGCGCGGCAGGAAAAGGTAGCATATTTGATTGTGCTATTATATCTATATTTTTTCGTTTGTAATACCGTCACTGTTGGGAAAATCGCAATGGTAGTGGCAGGGTGCGTTGCTGGCTTTATTTTTATTAGTGCCATAGGAACGGTTAGAACTGGAAGTAGTAGTGGCATCAAGGATGTATTAGAGCTAATGCAGAGTGGTCAAATGTCAAATATATTTGGAAGTGCTCTTGGTGAATTCGGATCTGCCTTTGACACGCTGGAGGTTGCTGTTAAATATACTCCTGCTTATATTACCTATGGGTATGGAACTAGCTATTTGGCGGGGTTGATTTCGATTATTCCCTTGGTTGTCAAACAAATTCCATTTTTAGATAAGGCAACTATTTTTGTTCATCAATTACCCGGTGGAGTGTACTTTGCTTTGGGAGGCTCCTATTTGGGAGAATTATATTACAATTTTTCATGGCTTGGACTCATTGGCAGTGCTATCATAGGAAAATTCATGGGGAAATTGAACCTCGGAATCGTTCTTAGTAAGCAGCATAATGCTCTATATGGAGCGTGGTGTGCAATTATCTCGACAGCGATGATCATGTTTGTTAGAGGTTATTTTACAGATATGATGCAAAAATTGGTGTGGACGTATTTTATTATATCCTTGGTATATGCTTACTTGAAGAGGAGATCAACATAATGATTGATATAATCATTCCTGTGTATAATGCAGAAAGATTTCTGAAACGCTGTGTCGATAGCATTTTAATGCAGACAAATCCGACTTGGAATTTGATCTTGGTTGATGATGGATCAATAGATAACAGCGGAAATCTTTGCGATTTCTATGCCGAAAAATACAGCAACATAACATCGATTCACAAACCAAATGGAGGGGTATCCTCAGCACGTAATGTTGGAATTGATAATTCAGACAACGAGTACATTATGTTTGTCGATTCAGATGACTGGGTACGGCCTGATTTACTAGAAAAGTTGTTTAGTAAAAAAAGTGAAGCTGATGTAATTGTGGGTGGGTATGCCGTAGAGGGTATCCCGAGCGTAGGATCCCAGATGTTGCCCGATAGATATTTGACCATCGAAGAAATCGGCGAAGTATTCCAGCAGATGATTGAAACAAATTTGGCAAACAGTCCTGTTTCAAAAGTTTACAGACGGAGCATTATAGGAAATCAGCGATTTGATGAAACAGTTGCCCTTGGAGAAGATTTCTTGTTTAATCTGGATTATTTTCGAAAATGCAAGACAATGGAAATTGTTGAGTGCGATAGTTATATTTATGACTGTACAAATACAGAATCAGCAACAAAAAAATTTCGAGAAAAAGATATTGATCAGATTGTAGAACTTTATAAAAAAGGAAAAAAGTTTGAAAGAGAAGTTTGTGGGGATGGGAGCTGTGGAACGGCTTTAGAAAAACGTCTATGCGAAAATGGCATAAATATGCTTCAAATGATATTTGCATCAGAAAATCCTTATAAAAAGAAGGAAACACTTGCATTAAAGCTACTTGACGGAAGGGACTTCTCTGCGAGTTGCAAAGGGGACTTTCGCTTGCCGCTGGTTTTGGAACTCCCTCGAAAACTTTGCAAATGGCATTCGATTATAGGGTTACGCTTCTTTTTCATGTTAAAAGACATCGGGAGGGTAATTGTGAAATGAATGAAAGTAGAACCCATCCACTTATTACGATTATTGTACCAATCTATCGCGTAGAGCAATATTTAGACCGTTGTGTGAAGTCATTGGTAAACCAAACATATACCAAAATTGAGATTCTTCTTGTGGATGATGGATCTCCGGATAGCTGTCCTATGCTTTGTGAAGAATGGGGAAAAAGAGATACTCGTATTAAGGTGCTTCATAAAGAGAACGGTGGATTATCTGATGCACGAAATTATGGAATTGTCCACGCGAAAGGAGAATATGTTTCTTTTGTGGATTCAGATGATTATGTATCAACTAATTATATCAAGTACCTATATGGTTTGATTGAAAAGACCGGCGCTGATACTTCTTGCTGTATTCTTAAGACGGTGACTTCTGGTGATGAAAAATTCGTTCAAGTTGAAAAAGAACATCTTAGAGTCCTAACTGGCAAAGAAGCATGTGCAGATTTGTATAATGGTAATTACGCGCAAATGGTCGTGTCCTGTGGAAAGTTATACAGAACATCAATTGTTAGAAAGAATATGTATCCGAAAGGCCGCCTTCATGAGGATGAGGCAACAACCTACAAATTTCTTTACGATAGTAAGAAGGTCGTAGTTAGCAATTGCGCTCTTTATGCGTATTTTCAGAACGTGAAGAGCATCACGCATACACGAAGTAAGAAGAATGAGCATGATATTAGTGTAGCGTATTATGAAAGAGTGGCTTACTTTAGGGAACGCAAAGAATGGGATTTATATGCGAAGACGGTAAACTTCTATACGGGTGTCTTAATAGCAAGAGGGGACAGTGACAGTGCTCTTGAAGTAAAGACACTGCTGAAAAAATACAGAATGGATTATCATGTCTTTTTACGAACAAAGCTGAGAATGTACTACTTCATTATGAAAACAGATGCGAGTACAAAGAGGTAGTGAATGAAAAGATTAAAAACAGTACTCCAAAATATAAGGGACAATCTTATTCTTTTTTACATATGTAGTAAACTGAGAATCATACACGCATGCCACAAGCAGGCCATAGTTTTCATTTCAACTCCAACGCATGGAAATTTGGGAGACCAGGCGATTGTTTTTTCACAGTATCGCTTCTTTGAGACAATGGGGTTGGGTAAAAGGATTGTAGAAATCCATCGGTATTGCTACGAACGATGGAAAGAAAAGTTTAGTAAGATGATAGCCTATACTGATGTTATAGTCATAGATGGCGGTGGCAACATGGGGTCATTATGGCCAGAGGAAGAACATAAAATGCAGGATATTGCAAAACGATTCTCGCATAATCCGGTATTTGTTTTCCCTCAAACAGCGTCCTATGCAAATGATGAAGTTGGGCAACAAGAACTCGTATGCTCTAGAAAAGCCTATGAGAAAAATAAGAACTTCTTTGTGTTTGCGCGAGATAAGGCTACTTTAAATACTATGAGAGACCATATGCCTGAGGTGCGCTGTATGTATACGCCAGATATGGTGATGTTTATCGATGAAGCTCATACTTGCCAGCAGCGCGAAGGCATTTTGCTTTGTCTGCGAAAGGATACAGAGCGGGTTTTAACTATTGACCAATTAGAAACGTTAAAGCGCAGACTGAATGAGAGTGGATTAAATGTCACAGAAAGTTCTACTGTAATAACGGATGCTGTTTGGAAATTCCAGCGCAAAAAAGTGCTTCAAAAAAAGTGGAATGAATTTTCAAGTGTGCAATTAGTGGTGACGGATCGTCTCCATGGTATGGTGTTCTCAGCAATTACAGGAACTCCTTGCATTGCACTGGATAACATCAGTCACAAGGTGTATGGAGCGTATCAGTGGTTGAGCTATCTGCCCTATCTCCGCTTTTGCAGCAGCATTGACGAAGTGGAAGACGCTGCAAAGGAACTCCTAAAACTTCCGCCGCAAAACTATGATTTGAAACCGTTGCTTCCCTACTATAATGAAATGAGGAATGTTGTCAAAAATGCAATTGAAAATGTCGAGCAGGTTACAAACGGTGATTAACCTGACAACAGGCATTTTTACAATGCTTGTTTCGCTGGTCATTAACTTTTTTCTTTCCTCTTACATTGTTGCAGAGTTGGGCGAAGAGGCAAATGGCTTTACACAGTTGGCGAACAACTTCGTTACATACGCCTCGCTGTTGACGCTTGCGTTTAATTCGATGGCCGCGCGCTTTATCTCGGTGAGTTATCACGAGAAAGAATTGGACAAAATGAAGGAATATTATTCCTCGGTCATTGTTTGCAACACGGCAATGATATTGATTCTGGCTCCTTTAGCCGTTGCAACGATCTATAATTTGGAAAAGCTGATCGTAATCGAGAACGCGAACGTCGGACATGTAAAGATTCTGTTTGGATGTGTCTTTGTCAATTTCTTTGCCAATCTGGCAGTTTCGGTATACAGCATCTCAACCTTTGTCTTAAATCGAATCTATCTTCAAAACATGATCAACGCGATTCGGACGGCGCTCAATGGTGTTTTGCTGCTTGTCATGTTCAGCTTGCTGGAACCGAAGGTTTATTATGTGTCGCTTTGCTCTATGGTGCTGACACTTGCAGCAATTCCGGTCTATGGAGTGTTGCAACGGCGGATTATGCCGCAACTGCGCTTTTCCATCCGGGATTTCAGAGTGAAGGCTGTGGGCCAGATGCTAAAATCTGGTATCTGGAACACAGTCAATCAGGGCGGCAACATGCTGATGACAGGTCTTGACTTGCTGCTTGCAAACCTGTTTGTCAGCCCGGCCATGATGGGGCTGTTATCAGTAGCCAAAGTGGTTCCCAATGCAATTATCAGTCTGGCATCTACCTTGAACTCAAACTTTGCTCCTGAGATTGTAATGCAGTATTCAAAGCATAATAAAGCTGAGATGCTACATACTCTGCGGAGCAACATGAAGATTTCAAGTGTGTTGATCTCCATTCCCATTATGACGTTTTGCAGTTTTGGCGTGCGGTTTTATTCCTTGTGGGTGCCGTCTTTGGATGCAAAAGCATTGACGATTCTTTCGCTTTTGACCTGCATGGCATTCATCCCAAGTGCTGGAACGCAGACACTTTATAATGTATTTACGGCCACAAATCATCTGAAGGTGAATTCTGTTGCATTTTTGACCACAGGGATTCTGAATCTCGGGATTGTTTACTTTTTGTTGGGACATACATCACTTGGCGTTTATGCGATTGCAGGAGTAAGCTCTTCGCTTACGATTGTCCGCAATCTGCTTATTACAGTTCCCTATACGGCGAAGCTGTTGGAATTGCCGTGGTATGAATTTTATAAAGATGTTGGAATATCCCTACTTTGCTGTGCCCTGAATCTTGTGGCTGCTCTTGTGATTCAATTACTTATTCCAGCTAGAGGATGGGTTTTGCTTGCGGTTGCGGTCATCGTTACGTGCGGAATTACGCTGGCAGCGGATTTATTTGTTGTATTAAATCAAGAAGAACGCAAAAAGTTGATAAATAAGGTAAAAAGGGGAAGAAAAAATGGATAAGATAAAAAAGCTGATTTTGTTCCGAATTCCAATGTCAATTTGCAATTTTCGGTGTCATTATTGCTATCTTGCGCAGCGAGATGAGCATTATCAGGGAATCCAGCCTGAAATGAAGTTTACCCCGGAGCAAGTTCGGAAAGCAATGAGTAAGGAACGGCTTGGTGGTCCAGCGTATATGAACTTCTGTGCAGATGGCGAAACGCTTCTGGTTACAAATCTGGATCAATATGTCAAAGAGCTGGTAGAAGAAGGGCATTACGCAGAGATCGTTTCCAATATGACGATCAATCCAATGCTGGATAAAATTCTGGCATGGGACCGGGCACTGCTTTCACATATTGAATTTAAATGCTCGTTCCATTATTTAGAGCTTAAAAAGAAGAATCTGTTGAATCGATTTGCAGAAAATGTAAATCGTGCTTGGGAGGCTGGTGCGTCGGTCAATATCGAAGTGACACCGAGTGATGAATTGATTCCATATATTGATGAGCTGAAATCTTTTTCCATGGAGCATTTTGGAGCGCTTCCGCACTTGACCATTGCACGCGATGATAGAACAGCCGGAATTGATTACCTGACAAACCTGTCAATCGAAGAATATGATAAGGTGTGGTCGCAGTTTGATTCGGGCTTTTGGAAGTTCAAAAAGAGCATTTTCGGAATTCATCAGGGGGACTACTGCTACGCAGGGCTATGGTCAATGTATATTGATTTGACCACTGGAGAGGCGTTGCCTTGTTACTGCGGACATTTATTACACAATGCATTTGAGCATCCAGAAAAACCGTTGGATTGGTGCCCGGTTGGTAAATGTCCGATAGCACATTGTTATAATGGACATGCGTTATTGACTCTAGGAACTATTCCGGGCGCGACTGAGGTTCGCTATGGAGATATCCGTGACCGGGAACGCGCAGATGGAACGCATTGGCTGCAGCCGGAGCTGAAGGCCTTTTTCAATACAAAGCTGGAGGAATCCAATGAAACGATATCCAACGGCAAAAAGCTGGAGTATAAGCTGAAAAATGCATGGCTTGCAGGTTGCACGATCTCCTCGCGAGCCGTTGCAAAAGTGAAACGAACAATGAACAAAAAGGAGTGACTGAAATAATTACCCCCCCGATGTACAAAATGGCATAGACTACTACTGCTTGTTTTAATTGTGGTGGTGAGTGGGCTGGTCATTAAAGAGCATCGCTTAGAGAATGTTAAAATTGATGCATCTACAATGGTGGCAGACAATTGCAAAGAACTGATACCTACTACTATAATTTATCTGGATGAGTTGGAAACTGGTAATTTTACAAGTACTGGCTTTACCTATGATTCCGCAAATCAAACTATTTGGATTGCAGACCATGGAACTGATAGTGGAGACAAATTGCGGTTGATTGAATTGGACAGCAAGCTGAAAAAGGTTTTGCAAGAGGTACAGATAGAAAATTATACCAATGATGGAAAACTGAATTTGCAAGGAATTGCATATGACCCAATTGATGATGCCATTTGGATAGCGGTAGGCGACAGCATTCAGGAAATCTCCAAAAGAGGCAAGTTGACCAAAGTAATTGATTTGGGAAAATACAAAAAATATCAGGCGAATGGTATTTGTATGGATAATGAGGATCATACGCTTTGGGTACTGTGCTATAACAAATATATGCTTCATTTTGACCGGGAGGGAAATCTACTAAAATCATATCCTGTAAATATAAAAGATCAGGATATGATTTATATGTATAACGGTCTGATCTATATTACGGTAGGGGCTGATTATAAAGGCGAAGAAAACTACTGCGTTGTATTTGATACCCAAACGGAAAACATCAAAATTCAGTATAAATTATATCAATCCTATGCGGTTGAAGGTATCTACATAGATGAAGACTACATTTATATTGTAAATGATGGTGCTTTCCATAATGCGATGATACCGAGAACATATATTAGTGTGTATGAATATTAAATTAAATGGAAAGAGGAAGAATAAAAATGTCTGCATTTGATAACGCAACTCTTATGATCACTGGTGGTACTGGTTCTTTTGGTTCTACCGTTCTGAAACACTTTCTGGATTCCGACCTGAAGGAGATACGAATCTTCTCCCGTGACGAAAAGAAGCAGGACGATATGCGCCATGAGCTTCAGGCCAAGCACCCGGAGAACGCCAAGAAGGTCAAGTTCTACATCGGTGATGTCCGCAATCCTCAGTCCATCCGTGACGCAATGCCCGGTGTTGACTACATCTTCCACGCTGCTGCATTGAAGCAGGTTCCCTCCTGCGAATTCTTCCCCATGCAGGCCGTCCAGACCAACATCATCGGTACCGATAACGTCCTGCACGCTGCTATTGATGCCGGTGTCAAGCGTGTCGTCTGCCTGTCCACCGATAAAGCCGCTTATCCCATCAACGCTATGGGTATCTCCAAGGCCATGATGGAGCATGTCATCTACGCTAACGCCCGTGTGGCTGCTGAGCGTGGCGGTACCACCATCTGCTGCACCCGCTACGGCAACGTTATGTGCAGCCGCGGTTCCGTCATTCCGCTGTTCATTGACCAGATCAAGGCTGGCAACCCCATCACCATCACCGACCCCAACATGACCCGCTTTCTGATGAACCTGGACGAGGCTGTGGATCTGGTCTTGTTCGCTTTCCAACATGCAAATCCCGGTGATTTGTTCATCCAGAAGTCTGATGCTTCCACCATCGGCGATCTGGCTAAGGCTGTCCAGCAATTGTTCGGCGATACCGGCACGAACATCATCGGCACCCGTCACGGCGAGAAGCTGTTCGAGACCCTGATGACCCGTGAGGAGCGTCTGCGCAGCCAGGATATGGGTCATTACTTCCGTGTTGCTGCGGATAATCGCGACCTGAACTATGATAAGTTCGTGGTCAAGGGCGAAGTACATACCATGGCAGATGAATCTTACACCAGCCACAACACCGAGCGTCTGGATGTGGAAGGCACAGTCAAGAAGATTCTGACCACCGAGTATGTTCAGAATGCACTGAAGGGCATCCCGAATGTCTAAAGAAAAGTTGCTGCTGGTTGGAGCCGGTGGCTTCGGGCGAATGGTCGCAGAGCAGGCAATGCTCCAATACGACTGTGCCTTTGTGGATGATGGGCAGCCTGCTGGCATTGAAATTTGTGACATTCCGGTGGTTGGTGGTCTTGCTGATCTTCCGGAACTGCGGAAGGAGTATGGCTTGCTTGTGGTGGGAATCGGCAATAATCGGTTCCGAGCACAGGTGTATGAGAAGGCAAAAGCACTTGGCTATGCGTTCCCCAACATCATTGCTCCCAGTGCCTATGTCAGCCCGTTCGCAAAAATCGGCTGTGGCTGTGTGGTGCTACAAAACGCTTGTATCCAGAATGGTGCGTCCGTTGGCGACGGTGTTCTGCTGAATGCCGGAACGGAAATCCACTGTGATGCAGCGGTAGGGGATTACGCCCTGATTTACACTAACAGTGTTGTTCGCACTGGTGCCACTGTGGGCAACTTTACCCGCATTGGCAGCAACTGCACCATCTGCAATAATGCAACTGTGCCTGATGGCGCAGATATTCCGGACTGCACCGCAGTACACTAAGAGGTGAGAGAATGAACATTCTAGTCACAGGTGCCAAGGGCATGGTGGGAACCGCCCTGTGCAACAACCTGAAAAATATCCGGGATGGGAAAAACAAGACCCGCCCGGCATTAAATATTGAAGAAATCTTCGAGTACGATCTGGATTCGACCCCGGCGGAGCTGGACGAATACTGCCAGAAGGCGGACTTTGTATTCAATCTGGCTGGCGTGAATCGTCCGGAGAACCCCGAGGATTTCATGAAGGGCAACTTCGGTTTTGCATCCGACCTGCTGAACTGCCTGAAAAAGTATGGCAACAAGGCAACCATTATGCTGTCCAGTTCCATTCAAGCCACCCTGGCTGGTCGCTTCGGCAACAGCGAGTATGGTCGGAGCAAAAAGGCGGGCGAGGAGCTGTTCTTCCAGTATGCTCAGGAGACTGGGGCTAAGGTTGCGGTTTACCGTTTTGTCAACCTGATGGGACACAGCCGCCCCAAGTACAACAGTGCCGTCAGTACTTTCTGCTGGGCAGTGGCAAACGATGAGCCCTTTACCGTCAACGACCGCAGCACCGAGTTGGAACTGCTATACATTGACGATCTGGTAGAAGGTATGTTTGATCTGCTGGAAGGCAAGGAGCAGCACTGTGAATTTGACGGTGTGGAAACCGTTCTGAAAGCAGACGGTCGCTACTGCTGTGTTCCCGTGACCCACAAGGTTACGCTGGGCGAGATTGTAGACTTGCTGCAGGAGTTCAAGGCACAGCCGACTACGCTCATGATGCCGAAAATGCCGGACGGCTCCTTTGCTAAGAAGCTGTACTCCCTGTATCTGACCTATCTGCCCACCGACAAGTTCAAGTACGCCCTGAAGATGAACGTGGACAACCGTGGTTCCTTCACCGAGTTGGTACACACCGCCGATTGCGGGCAGGTGAGCATCAACATCAGTCGTCCGGGCATCACCAAGGGACAGCACTGGCACAATTCCAAGTGGGAACTGTTCATCGTGGTGGCAGGTCACGGCCTGATTCAGGAACGTAACATCAACACCGGGGAAACGGTAGAGTTTGAGGTTTCCGGAGACAAGATCGAGGCTGTCCACATGATTCCCGGCTGGACTCACAACATCATCAATCTGTCCGAAACGGAAAATCTGGTGACGGTGATGACCTGCAACGAGATTTTCAACCCGAACCATCCGGACACCTTCTTCGAGCCGGTGTAAGAGTAGCTACTGGTTGACGTTAGGAGAATTTTATGGAACACAATTTTACATGGAAAAATGATGGGCGAACCAAGGTCATGATTGGCTGCGGCACCCGTCCGGAGATTATTCGTCTTGCAGCTGTCATCAAGCGCTGCCGGGAATATTTTGACTGCTGCGTGGTCTATTACAATCAAAACTGGGACAGAAACCTCTCCACCGTATTCTGGGAGGATTTCGAGCTGAAAAACACCTTCGGGGAGTATGGTCCGGACATTCTGGTGCCCGTGGTTGGCGAGAATCTGGGTGTGACCTGCGGTAACATTCTGGGTCGCAGCTATGAGCTGCTCAGCGAATTGCAGCCGGAGGGCTATCTGGTGCTGGGCGATACCAACTCCTGCCTGTCCGCCATCTCTGCGAAGCGGCTGCACATCCCCCTATTTCACATGGAGGCGGGCAACCGCTGTAAGGACGAGTGCCTGCCCGAGGAGACCAATCGCCGTATCGTGGATGTGATCTCCGACGTGAATATGTGCTATTCCGAATTCGCCCGGAAGTACTTGGCGGATACGGGTCTGCCCAAGGAGCGCACCTACCAGACCGGTTCTCCCATGGCAGAGGTGCTGCACATGAATCTGGAGAAAATCCAGAAAAGCGATGTGCTGGAGCGTCTGGGACTGGAGAAGGACAAGTACATTCTGCTGTCCGCCCACCGTGAGGAGAACATCGACTCCGAAAAGAACTTCCTGAGCCTGTTTACCGCCATCAATGCGCTGGCAGAAAAATACGATATGCCCATCCTGTACTCCTGCCATCCCCGCAGCAAGCACCGTCTGGAACAGAGCGGCTTCCAGCTGGACCCTCGCGTCCGGGTCAACGAGCCGCTGGGCTTCAACGACTATAACAAGCTGCAAATGAACGCTCTGGCAATCGTCTCCGACTCCGGCACCCTGCCCGAGGAGAGCAGCTTCTATCTGTCTATTGGTCATCCCATCGCCGCTGTGTGCATCCGCACCAGTACGGAACGCCCTGAGGCGCTGGAAGCCGGTGACTTCATCCTGGCTGGCATTACCACCCGGGAGCTGCTCAACGCCACTGATATGGCGATTGAGATGAAGCAGAAGGGCGTTCTGGGCAAGCCCTGCCCCGATTATGTGGACGAGACCGTGTCCATGAAGGTGGTTCGCATTATTCAGGGGTATGTAAACGTAGTCAATAAGATGGTGTGGAGAAAGTACTAATTATCCACACAGCAGTCATGTGAAAAGCATGGCTGTGCTGCTCGTATATGCTACCTCTCCGTGGTGAGCAGCAGGCAACGAGATACTCTCTCGGCTAAAAGCATTTGTTAGTTTTTTTCCGTTGAAAAAGGGTGAATTATATGGAAAGATTGCCGGATTTACTTGTTTTGGATTTTTGTGAGTGGTTACAGCAGTCAATACTTCGTAAGGCAAAGTATGACAGTATTGATATGTGGGATTTGCTGTTTGACGATAAATATGCGAACGTACTCGAAAGAAAGTCAGAAGAGTATTGTGAGCAGCGGATAAGACAGTCGGAAGACTGGAGCAATACCGTTGTGAGAGATATGCTAACCGCCGCATTGCGTGCGTTTTACGGAAGCGATGAATTTTGTGAAATGTGCTACAGAGTGAGACGGTATAGGGAACAGGGTTCGTATAGGTTTATGCTTGAGGAGTTCCAAAAATCATTTGAACAGTTTAGACATTCTCAAAGTGGAATATTGTATGACATAAGGTTATATGATTATCGACGACGCTTGTATCCGGATGACTTAATAAATAATCTGAAATTCTGCTTTAAAGAAAGTGTGCAAAAGGATGAGGATCATGATATGAACACATCCTCTTTTTTTCAGTTCATGATGGAAGATGAACCGATTGAAGTTGACTTTCTGAAGTGGCTTGAAGAAGAAAATATTGGGAAAAATGTGGTCGAAAAAGTCGATTTAATGCCACTTGAGGTGTTTGAAGAATATGTTCAGCAGTTTTGCAAAGATACAGGAAGAAGTGTCGTAGCAAAGCAAAAACTTGTCAAGAGATTTAAAAAATCGGAACCAGGAAACATATTGAGCAAACTAAGTCAGTTACTTCCGTATGATAGTGCATATCGGAAAAAGAACTTTAGGTATGTGTCTCAACGATATTTGGCAGATAGTGATACATACAAGTGCTTGGTACTACCAATTAAGTCGGACTATCCTATGTTTCGTAAACTTGTGACGGAGCATTGGAAAGATTTAAATGATTTATCTGCGGACTATTTGGATATTTACTATTGCTTTGAGAATTATGGGGCATCTGGTTATGATCTGATGAGGCAACTGCATTATTTGCCAGATAAAGTTCATGCCAAGTTACCCTGTATTATCATTTGGAAAGAAAATATGGATCAAGGTCTGTGTATCTCGATTGATGGATTGTCCGCCGAGGATGTGTATTACCTGATTCGAGAAATTGTTGATTTAATAATCCAAGGGAAATCATTGAAAGAAATAGTTGAAGGGGCAAATGATATGGGCAATGATAGAAGAAATAAAGATCGGCCTATCACAAATTATAATTTAAGTGCTGATAGTGCAAATAACGTAAACCAGGCTGTAGTGACGTGTGGCGGAAATGTCGTTTCTCAAAGTGCTTCAAAGAATGAGATTGACAATTTTGTAAAAGAGTTGAATCAAGCAATTGATATCGTAGCCAAAAGCGAGTTGTCTGAAGAACAGAAAAAAATACTAACTGACATTTTTGAAGATGCTAAAAAGAAGGATAAACAAGAAGAAGCGAAGGCAAGATTTTCAACTTTTATTGCCTTTGCTGGAAAAACGGCAGCAAAGCTTATTGATGTCTTTGCAGGATTGGCAACGATTGCTACATTCTTTGGATTAAGCCAAGTATATTGAATCAAAATAAGCCATGCTCACAGCATGGCTGCACTGCTCAGATGTGCTAACCTCTCCGCGGTGAGCAGTAGGCAACGGTTTTCTATCCGGCTAAAGCACATGTGTACGTTTATTCACTCTTTGGATGAGGAAAAACTATAATGGGAAAGTATTTTGGAACCGATGGCTTCCGTGGAGAAGCTGGAATTACATTGACCGCCGACCACGCCTACAAGGTTGGCCGTTTTCTGGGTTGGTACTATAATGCCCTGCGTGAGCGCAACGGCAACAACGAGCCTGCCCGTATTGTAATCGGCAAGGACACCCGCCGCAGCTCTTATATGTTCGAGTATAGTCTGGTGGCTGGCCTGACCGCTTCCGGTGCAGATGCTTACCTGCTTCATGTCACGACCACCCCGTCTGTGGCCTACATCGCCCGTGTGGATGACTTTGATTGCGGCATCATGATCTCTGCCAGCCACAACCCGTACTACGATAACGGCATCAAGCTGATCGACTGCTACGGTGAGAAAATGCCGGAGGAGATCTTGCTGTTAGTCGAGGATTACATTGACGGCAAACTCCATGTATTCGATAAAGACTGGCCGGAACTGCCCTTTGCCCATCGGGAACACATCGGCTGCACTGTGGACTATGTGTCCGGTCGCAACCGCTACATGGGCTATCTGATCAGCCTCGGAATCTACTCTTTTAAGGGCGTCAAGGTTGGTCTGGACTGCGCCAACGGTAGTTCATGGAACATCGCTAAGTCTGTGTTCGATGCGCTGGGTGCTGACACCTACGTCATCAATGCACAGCCCAACGGTACGAATATCAATAACAATGCTGGATCTACTCACATTGAGGGCCTGCAGAAGTTCGTGGTGGAGAAGGGCTTGGACATTGGTTTCGCCTATGACGGTGATGCTGACCGTTGCCTGTGCGTGGACGAGAAGGGTAATGTCATCACTGGCGACCACATTCTGTACATCTATGGTTGCTACATGAAGGAGCGTGGCAAGCTGCTGACCAATACCGTCGTTACCACGGTCATGTCCAACTTTGGTCTGTACAAGGCGTTTGATGAGCAGGGCATCGGCTATGCAAAGACCGCTGTGGGCGACAAGTACGTCTACGAGTATATGGCGAAAAACGGCTGCCGTATCGGCGGTGAGCAGAGTGGCCATATTATCTTCTCTAAGTACGCCAGCACCGGTGACGGCATCTTGACCAGTCTGAAAATGATGGAGGTCATGCTGGCGAAGAAACTGCCTATGAGCAAGCTGGCTGAGCCTTTGAAAATCTATCCGCAGGTGCTGGAAAACGTTCGTGTGACCGATAAAAAGGCCGCACAGAACGACCCGGCGGTGCAGGAGGCCGTCAAGGCTGTGGCAGAAGCACTGGGCGATACCGGTCGCATACTGGTGCGCGAGTCCGGCACGGAACCTCTAGTGCGCGTGATGGTGGAAGCCCCTGATCACGATACCTGCCAGAGGTATGTCTCTCAGGTCGTGGAGGTCATCAAGAACAAAGGCTACGCTGTTTAACGCATATTCTGCTGATATATATTACTTGCCATCCAATATTTGTAATGCTATACTTATGTTATAAATACTGAATGGAGGTGTCCCATATGCCCCGTCCCAAAGGAAGCAAGAACAAGCCCAAGACCATAAAAACAACCGTTGACTTTGCTGCACAGCTCGCTGAAAAGCAGTCCGCAAAGGAAGCCGTTGCCGCCGAAATTGCATCCATCACGGCTAACATCAATGCGCTGAAAGCTGACCTGAAAACCAAGAAAGCAGAGCTGAAATCTATCGACAAGGAAATCGCTAGAATCGAAGCTAAGAAGGTCAAAGCTGAAACCAAAGCAGCGGAATCCGCAAAGAAAGCCGAAGCAGAGGACGTACTGAAAAAGTTGCTGGCAAGCGGCGTGAGCGCAGACGAGATCCTCGAAAAGCTGAAGTGATCTGAAAATTTCTGACGCAGAGGTTGACGGGGACACAGCTTACGCAAGCAGGGCGTCCGTATATACAAACGCCATTTTTGCGTTGCAAAATGCTTGTTGGGATAGTCCCAAACCCTTTGTGTACTGCATCCGCCGGATGCAGGCTGCGCATTTGTGCCAAATGCTTCTATAACGAAAAAGAACACCGAGGACTCTCCCCAAAATGGGAAGAATCCTCGGCGTTTTCTGTTTAGCGGGTCTGCGATTTTTCCTTGGGGTCTTTTTCCTCGGCGAAGAACAGCTCTACATTCTTCTGAGCTTTCATCAGTTCCTGTATCTCATCCCGTGCCTTGCGGTACTCAGGGTACGCCGATTTCTTTTTTGCCAACAACTCAGCGTATTCGACATTCAGTTCCTTTACCTTCGGCAGTTTTTTCAGCCCCGCTTCATCGAAAGCAACTTTTGCTGCCTTGTGCAGTGTGATCTGCTCCCGGTGTTGTTCCAGAAACTTCTTGCTGTATCCGGCTTTGCGGTAAGCATCATACACAGACCGGGTCTTGGCGTAATTGACGATGTGCGCTCGCAGAACAGCAATTTCAGTCATGCGTTGCTCTGCGGCCTTGATGGAATCCCCTAGCTCATGGTATCGTGCAGTCGCTGCATTTACTCTCTCCTGCATTTCCTCGATGCTGCCGATTTTATTTTCCTGTAAGAAGATCAGGGTCTTGGACATCTCTTTCAGATTGTAGCGTTTCGCCCACCGTGCATAACCTTCGCCCTTGCCCTCGGAGAGTTTTGCCTGAATGTCCACTAACAGGTGGAACGGCTGCTCTTTCGGCGGCTGTTTCTGATGAGGGCGGCGTTCGGCTTCTCCGGCGATGACCGCCTTGATTTCATCTTCGCTGTATCCTGCGCCCAATGTGCGAAAACGGATAAATCGTTTCTGCCGTGCGCCTTTGACGGAAGTGTGCTTTCCTCGTTTGATCTCATAGCCCTGCTGTTCCAGCTTTTGAAGAAAGCCCTCAAAACTTGCAGGCTTCTCGTTCAGCAGGATGCCGTCGATTACGGCACACAGCTTATCCCGGCTGCTTTCTCTGGACGGATAAAGGGTGCGCTTCTGTCGCTCCCGATACGGCTTGATTTCAATGACGGACAGCTGATGTTCCAGACAAATCAAATCGCTCAGTCGCTGCACCGCAAGCCCAGATAACAAAAAATCCCGGAATTTCCGGGTGCTGTCCAGTGCGGTGGAGTTGTAGAGGATGTGGTTATGAATGTGTTTCCGGTCGGTGTGGGTCGCAACGATAAAAGCGTACTTGCCTTTCGTGAACCGCATGGCAAGCTCATAACCGACCTTGTTGGCTTCCTCGGCGGTGATCTCTCCGGGTTTGAACGACTGCCGAATCTGATAGGCGATCACATCACTTTTCTGCCTGCGCCCGGTCATCAGTTCATACTGGCGTTTGGAGAGCATAAATTCTTCATCCACGGTCAAGGGACTGCATTCGTAACTGCTGACCAGTTCGCCCTGCTGTGTCTTGTCTGGGTTCTGGGCGTAATCCGTGCGGCTTTTCAGACAGGCCGCAACCGACTTGCCTTTGTTTTTGTGCAGCGCAATTAATCTTGTTGCAGCCAGTTTGACCACCTCCCGGCAAAAAGAAAATGCCGCACAGTGGCGGCATAAAAGTTTTATAATTCTGCAATCCAGCCGCTGAACCATTCCACGGCTTCCACGATGACCGTTCCGGCAGTGATGAGCAGAAAGCATCCAAACTCCGCCACCAGCAAGATCAAAAACTGCATCCACTCCCGGCAGTACAGCGTATAAAGACCGCAGCCGAAAATATACAGCATAGGCAGTGCCAGCACGAACGCCGACAGGTTCAGCGTCCATTTCAGCATCAGCGCAAGGAAAGCAGTAATCAGCCAAAACGGGAAAACGATCATCTTAAAAACAAACCTCATATCCAGCACCTGCCTTTCTTTCGCCCCTATTATAAAGGCATCTCTACACCTCTTGCAAGGATGTCAACCTTATGTAGCCCCGCAGTCCTCCAACTGCGGAGAGAAATTTAGAGATCAGCCAGCCGGGAAAGAATCTGCCGACCAATCTCAATCAGTTCATCCAGCCGCCGCCGCAGGTCCTCCATGTCTGCAGCATAGACCCGACCATTTTCATTAGCGGCTTTGGCGTACTGGTTCAAGTTGTTGCTGCACATCTGCAAGAGATACGCCATCCGCCGCAGTTGCGGTAGGTCAAGGTTCAAGCAGTAGCCATCCAGAGCCATTTTTCGGATATAGGCACTCAGGCTGCGGATGCCCATGCCCAGCATCTTCTCATAGATGCGGTTCTTCTCCGCCTTTGTGGTTCTCAGGATGATGATTTCGTCCCGCTTTTCCCTCACCGAGCATCACCGTCCTTGTCGTAATAACTGCGGAAGGGCTTCACCGGCTCCGGCTTATCGGATTTTTCCTCCAGTGCCGCCAGCACCGAGGGGCGGCGAGGTGCGTCCTCCTGTTCTTCCTCATCCTGTTCCGGGTCGTGGCTCTTTTCGTCCACATCCAAC
>OJQZ01000078.1_pt1 | contig 96901 bp, 95 predicted proteins | sample 1599071 | NCBI WGS metagenome assembly OJQZ01 (sample SAMN03922525, study PRJEB24848) | human gut metagenome | isolation source: stool sample | host: Homo sapiens | place: Germany | collected 2010-05
TGAAGGTTTGGTCTTCCGCTTTAAGAAACCCCGCCGTTTTCATCCGGCGGGGTTTTGTTCATCAGTTTATTTAAGTTTGCTCAGCAGGGCGATTGAATTATCTATCAGTTTTGATTGTGCTGCTTTGTCCAAATGTTTGGCAACGGCTTTTTTTACTGCTTTGATGGTCAACTCGCTGGTCAGGGAAGCAATTTCCTGCGAGGCTTTTTCTTTGGCGCTGGTCAGGCGGTCTTCCGCGTCTTTTTCCTTTTGGCGCATATCCTGTTCCAGTTTGCTTAAGCTTTCGGTTTTGAAATAGTCAACTTCTTTTTCGGCTTTTTTTAAAATGGTGGCCGCCTCACTTTCGGCATTGAGGAATTTCTTTTCATAGTCGGCCAGCAGTTTTTGGGCATCTTCCTGCAAGGCGGACGCTTCTCTGATGCGTGCAATGATGCGGGCGATGCGTTTTTTGAGCAGGGCGACGACGGTTCTGCCAATCGGCCGGGCCAATGCGGCAACGACAAGAACAAATGCCATGGCGACCCAGAATTCCGCACTCTGGTAAAAGACTTCGTGGTGTCCGTCCAGTTCGGCCGCGGTGTTGTCAATGATGTTGGCAACATTTTCCGCCGCTTCGATTACGGCATTTTGAGTGGCGTCAATAATTTCTTTGCCTGGGGTTGCTGCTTCTACTGCCATGTTTGCACCTTAGTTTTCCAAATCTTTAATTGCGGCCTTAATGTCGGAAGCCTTAATGCCTGAAATTCCGATTTTTTTGATGACGTCAAGTGCCAGGTCTTCGGAAACGGCTTTAATTTGTTTCAGGGCTTCTTCTTTGCCGGCATTAATTTCTTTTTCGCCTTCTTTGATTTTTTTCTGAAGGCGGGCTTCGAGTTCGCTTTGTTTGTCGGAAATCAGACGGTTCATTTCGTCTTTGGTGTCGGCCAGCGACTTGTCGGCTTTTTCAGTGGCGGCGGCCAAAGCGTTCTGATATTTCCGCAAAGCGGCTTCGGCTTGTTCCTTAAGGTCGGCCGCCTTGTTGAGATAACCGTCGATTTTACGCTGCCGCTGTTCCATAATATCCGCAATTTTGGGAATAATGAATTTGGACATGATGAACATCATGCTGAAAAAGCAGACGACCAGCCAAAACAACTGCGAGGTAAAAGTTGAGGTATCTAATTGAGGCATTGCCCTAACTCCTTATTAAACAAGCAAACCTCAGGCAACGGAAAACCGCTGCCTGAGAGGTTTAACTATTTGCCGGTCAGCATAACCAGAGCGATAACCAGCGCATACAGAGCGATAGCTTCAACGGCGGCAAAACCGGCCCAGCCGTAAATATCGACATCTTTTTTAACCTGCGGGTTGCGTCCGACAATAGAAATAATTGTCGTCCAGACCTGAGATACGCCCCAGGCGGCGGCCATCATTGACAAGGCGCACATGCCGGCGCCGATATAAGCCATAGGTTCCATTTCTTTCTCCTTTTACGAGGTCATATAATGGTCATTTAGTACAGAATTTGCGGGCTCGTTAAATGCTCACGTACGTCTGTGTACGCTGCGCTTTAACGCCCCTGAATTCTTACTAACTGCCTCATTCTCTGACCTCTTAGTATTTTTATATTTTAGCAGTTATACATAATTATATTTTTTAGTGACTATGCAATGCGTCGCCTAAATAGATACAGCTTAAGACTGTATAGATAAACGCTTGCAGCAGGGCGATGAAAATTTCAAAGACGATGATGCAGGCGTCAAAGGCCAGGGGGACAATCCCCAAAAAGCCTAAAGTTACGACAAAACCGGCGATGATTTTAAGCATGATATGGCCGACGGTCATATTGGCAACCAAACGGACGGTTAAGCTGAAAGGTTTTGATAAAAACGAAATCATTTCAATCGGAATAATCAGCGGTGCCAGAGCAAAGGGGATTCCCTTGGGCATAAAAGTGCGCAGCCAGCCGAGTTTTTTCTTTTTGATGCCGATACCGATGTTAAACAACAGGGCAATGACGGACAAGCCGCCGACGGCTGCCAGGTGCGACGTAAAGGTAAAAGCATAGGGAAACAGGCCGAGAACGTTGCCGAAAGCGACAAACAGGAAAATGGTAAAAATCAGGTAAAAATATTTCAGTCCTTCCGGTCCGATGTTTTCTTTAATCAGACTGGCGATAAAACCGTATATGCTTTCGGGAATTGACTGTGAAACGCTGGGTATAATGCTGCGCCGGCGCAGGCAGAACGCAAAAATCAGCGTGGAAAGGACGACCGCCAGAACCATAAACAGGGAAGAGTTGGTGAAAGAGATGTCAATGTCGCCGACTTTAATCGGGATAATCGGCTTGACGACAAACTGTTCCATAGGGTTCGACATGTGTTACTCCTGCTCTTTTTCCATGCTTTTGACAAAGCGGTAAACATTCAAGAAACCGGCAACACCGCCCAGGAACAGAAAAATAATCAGCAGCAGGGGGCGGGTGCCGAAAAGGATGTCTAGCAGGTAGCCGATGCCGGCGCCGACAATCACCCCGGAGATTAATTCTGCCCCGATACGGAAGCCAACTTTGGCAGCGTGGGCAAACTGGGATTCGGTTTTTTCTTCCCGGGTCCGCTGTTCTTTGGCTTTAAGCTTGCGGATGCGCTCATCCATTTGCTTAATATCGTCAGGAATCTTTTTCATTAGTTCCTCACTATAAACAAAAATCGTTACTTACTTGTTAATTTTGTGCCGTTTTAGGTAACTTTTTATCAAGCAAAGCCTTTAAGGACGCATAGCCGGGAACGCCTTTGATAACCTCGCGGCTGCCGGGGGAAACAAGCAGAAAAGAAGGAGTTCCCTGTATTTTCAGCCGGTCAATGGCCTGTTGGCGGACTTCAATAATGTCTGTTGCCGCGGCGTCGTCTTTCAGGCATTCCAAAGCCTTGGCCTTGCTGATGCCGTTATGGGCGGCATAGTCGGCGAGAATCTGTTCGCTGCGGGTGGAAAATCCCCATTCCCGCTGATTTTTGAAAACGGTTTTGACGTAGTCATAGTAGTTGGCTGCCGGAATGCAGCGGGAAATCATCGCTCCCTGCATTGATTTGCGGTCAAGCGGAAAATTTACGAAAATAACTTTTAATTTGCCGGATTTGATATAGTCGGCTTCCAGTTTGGGCAGTGTACCGAGGTGAAAATCTGAGCAGTGGGTGCAGCCGAAAGAAGAAAATTCATATAAAGTCAACGGCGCTTCAGCCGAGCCCAAGACCGGCCCTTTGGGCAGCGAGAGGGCAATTTTGGAATCGAGCGGCTGGGCAATGTCTTCTTCCGCCTCGTCATCAAATATGGCGGCATTGGCCTGTTTGACCAAAACGATGCGGCCGTCGGGCTGCATGACAAAGCCTTTCCAGCTCAGATACATGCCGGCGGCAATGAAAAAAACAATAAATGCAGCAACAAAAGAACTTACTTTTTTGACGATATCTTCAAATTTCATGACCTTACTTCTCTTTTAGATTATTATCGGTGAATACACTTTGCCCTAATTTTATTAAAATTTCTTTTAATTCGGGATGATTAATTTCATCTGTCAGTTCTTCTATATAATTTTCTTCCGCGGCGGTTACAAGTTTTCGGCGGGGACGAGCCGGTTCTTTCGGCAGCAGCTCCTGCAGCGGGACGGAAGCATTTTGGATGATTCTCAGCCCGGAAACGGCATTGTAGCCGAAATAAGTGTTTATTTTTTGGAGGATAAATTTTTCACGGTGCTGAATTTCCAGAGCAAAGGCGCCGCTGGGCACCATCAGGTGCAAAATGCCGTTGTTTTTCTGATTGGGTTTGAAGTCTATTTTCTGCGGGAGGGTGTAAGCCGCCAGTTCTTCGCCGACAATGCCGCTCCAGTCGGTCAGAATATCCACTTCGACAAAGCCTTTTTTGCCCAATATGCTGCGGGCCAAAGGCATAATGCTTTTGGCTACGGACTGAAGATCGCCGGCGCCGCGGCGGGGCTGGTTGTCGTTGTTTTCTTTGTTCATAGGGCAAAAGCTAGCATATTGCCATTTAAATTACAATATGCTAGTTTCGTGTTGGTGAATGACCGGTAAGGAAAACGCAATGGAATGGATTATGATTTTAAAAGCCGTTTTGGCTCTGGCTTTCGTTTTGGGGCTGTTGCTGCTGACGTTATGGCTGTTCAAATACTGTGAACTGCACGGTGCCAAAAACCGGTTTTTCAAAAAACTTCAGGATACTCAGCGCCTGAAAATTGAAGAAATCCGCCGGATTGATGCACGCAATTCGGTTGTGCTGGTGAAAAAAGACCAGACCGAATATCTGTTGCTGCTGGGAGCAAATCAAAATCTGTTGCTGGAAACGACAGAATGTAAGAAGGCTAAAAAGTAAATGTCGGGAAAAATAACGCGAATTGCCCTGTGGGTTTTGTTTTTCAGTTTTATTGCCGTCGGCACAGCCGCGGCGCAGACCATCAGTCTGAATGTGCAGGATCAGCCTACCGGTTCGGCAACCGCGCGGATTTTTAACATCATTCTGATGATTACGGTGCTGTCGATTGCGCCGAGTATTTTGGTGATGATGACTTCTTTCACCCGGATTATCGTTGTTTTTTCCATAACCCGCAGTGCTTTGGCCACCAATTCGACGCCGCCGAATATGGTTCTGATTTCGCTGGCTTTGTTTCTGACTATGTTCATCATGGCGCCGACTTTTGAAAAAGTGTGGGACGAGGGTATCAAGCCGATGTATGAAGAAAAGCTGGAGATTACCGAAGGGCTGGAGAAAGCCGCTGCGCCGATGAAAGAATTTATGGTGCGCAATACGCGGGAGAAGGATTTGCTGCTGTTTACCGATCTGGCAAAAGAAAAGCCGGCCGAATCGATTGAGGCCACGCCGCTGAAAGTGGCTATTCCGGCGTTTATGATCAGCGAACTGCGCCGGGCTTTTGAAATCGGTTTTCTTATTTTTATTCCGTTTTTGGTGATTGATATGGTGATTGCCTCAATTCTGATGTCCATGGGTATGATGATGCTGCCGCCGACCGTTTTGGCGCTGCCGTTTAAAGTTATTTTCTTTGTGTTGGTGGACGGCTGGTATATGTTGGCGGGGTCGCTGGTTCAATCCTTTAAGTGATAAGCTAGTGTCTCCTCTCAGAGACTGCTCTGTCAGTATGTGCTTTTTAAATTTTGCATTTATGTTTGATATTAAAAAAAGGCCTCGAGAAGAGGCCTTTGGTTTCCTGAGGGAATGGTTTAGAAAACGTAGCGGAGACCGCCATAGACTTCATGGTTGTGAATGTCACCGTCGGCCAGTTCGCCCATATCGTAGTAGCGGTAACCGACATCAATGTTAAAGCGGGTGGTTACCTGAGCCGATAAACCGGCGCCGACAGACCAGGTGAAATTGTCTTCTTTATATTCAACATTCGGCAAGCCGGTATTTTTGAAAGTGTATTCCAGACGGGTGATACCCAAACCGCCGGAGATATACGGGGTGAACATGGTGTAAGGAGACAAATCCCAATAAACGTTAGCCATGTATGATTCAGAGGAAAATTCCGCCGAGCGCTGAGTAACGAAAACCGAATGAATACCCGGAGTTACTTTGATGTTGGAATCGTCCGTATCTTCGCGATAGACATATTCTGCTTCAACGCGGAAGTATCCCCAGCGGTAACCGATGGCGCCGCTGAACATCATGGCGTTGTCATCTACGTCTAATTTTTTGTCTGTAGCAACGTTCTCATCTTTATCGCCGAGGCTGTGGTTGGTCACGCCGCCGCGTACTGCCAGATAAGGGCCGTCACAAGAGGCAGATGCCGCGTTTGCAAGGGATAAAGAAATTGCAAACACCGAAGCCGCCAATAAAAGTTTGTTGCTCATTTTTTAACTCCAAAAGTTAGATAAAAAACTCAAATTTTGTCCAAATATACACTAAGTTTTTCAATAAAGCAAGCATTATTTTGCAAAAATATATCTTTTTTTATATAGCATAAGGGGTTAACAGCTGATTAAAATTGTAAAAAAGATTTATTTTAGTCTAAAAGTTCGGAAAATTTTGTTATCGGGCGGAAAGGCATAAAAAAACGGCGGAGACATAAGTACTCCGCCGTTGTCAGGATTTCAGAGGATGCGGCCGGTAAACGGCGGCATCCTCCTTTTGTTCATATCGGTAAAATCTTTTATCGCCGGCCGGTTAAAGCGGGCGGGGTTAAACTTTTATTTATTTCGTAATAATGGTCTTAACCAAAAGGCCATCCTTAGTGTACACTTTCAGCGTGTTGCCGGAAGCCTGTCCCCAGCCGCCGCGTTCGGGAGTAACCTCTGCGGTTGAATCGCCGGTAAAGTTCTTAATACCTGCTAACAAAGCTCTTTGCTGAGACATGTCAACAACTTTAGAACCGCCGCCGATTTTTTCTCCGACGTAGCTCCAACCGGTACCGTCAATGGTGCAGGTTGAGGGGAAGTAAGTTCCGTCATCAAACTTGACAGCGCTGCGCAAACGGTTGTCGTTGTAGCACTTGTCCCATCCGAAGAAAGAAGAAGTGTCATTCCAATCGTTGTCAAGCACAACCCATTTGCCGTTTTCGAAATTGATGACCCAGCAGTCACGGAAACGTCCGTCAGTGCCAAAGTCAGGATCGAAGACCAGAGTGTGTCCGGCTACGCCTTTCACGCGTCCCCAAGATTCGGGAACGTTCGGATTAACCGGCTGGGCAACTAACACGTTGGTGTAGCAGGTGGCAGTGAAATTCTTGGAAGCAACACTGTAACCCAAAACGCCGGTATGTGCATGGATATCGTAAGTGATACCGTCCACAACCTTAGTCTGGTTTGCATTGCTCAAGTTGTCGCTGCTGTGTGCCACGTTTCCGATTTCTACAAAGTCGAAGTTAAACTTGATTTCGACGCCGTCTTCAACTTCGCTGTATACGGCCTTTTCAGAAACGGCGGTATAAGTATCGTTGAAAATGGTGTAGTTTTCGGTGTAAACCGTGTTTGTTGTCGTGACAGTAATGTTCTGGCCGCCGCTGCGGGTGGTTGAATTACTGCTGCCAGAGGTTAAACCTGTGTAGGGCGCATTTGCTTCGCTGGCGATTTGGTCCTTGGATGCCTGCGGATTGACAATATAGTTCAAGTCAACTGATTTCTTGGCATTTTCACGGCTGTTGTCGGAATAGATTTTGGTGTATTCCTGCCATGCATTCCAAGTGTTGCCTGATTTAAAGTCAATTCCGTGGTTTCCGTACTCAACACTCTTCAGTGTTTTGGGTTCCTCTTCAGCTTTTTTGCGTAATTCTACTTGGGCAGAATATAATTTTACCTGAGCATTATATTTCGCAATTATGCTGGAAGTCGTTTCCCTGCGTTCGTATCCGTCCTGATCGGGCAATTTGGTCGTTTCAGAAGGTTTGCTTTCAAAGCTGTAGTCGCTGTGAAGCATGGTTTCTTCATGGCCGAATTCATCAACGTAAACAGCGATTTCTTCTTTTGCCAAGAAATTAAAGTCTGTTTTGTTGGTGCGGGTAACGTAGGGAGTTTGGTAACCCGTAATGCTGAAGTTTCCGTCCTGACGATTTTCTCCGGAGGGAACTTTTTGTCCTGCAGAAGGTGTTTGATCCGTGACGTTGAAATCAGTTACGATTTGCGGAGCCAGTGTCGGCACTTCGACTATGTTATAGATATTAACACCTATTTCAACGGGTTTTCCTTTGCTTCCATCGGAATAAACGGCCGTTTTTTTCATGTAGGTGTAATTGGTTTTATAGTCGATATATCTGATACCTTTATCCGTATATTCATAACGAATAGCGTCCGGGTCGGTCGGGTCAGTCGGGTCGCTTCCGCTCAGAGTTGCGCGAAGCAGCTGCTTCGGCTTAATCGGGGTAACGGTTTCAGCCAGCTTGAACTGATAATGAATCGTGTCAGTATAAATCTGGTTTTCCGTGTCGCCCTCGTTTTTGCTGCTCTTTGCAAATTTAACCCAGTTCAGCGTCCATGCCGGAATCTTCACTTCGTCTGACAAGCCGTCTTCGTCGGTGTACAGCACGCTTTCAGGTACATAGGCCTGTAAAGCATTGTTGAAACCGACATATTCAAAGGTGTTTGAATATTGGCAAGCCTGCCAGGTGAAAGTTCCGACTTCGGTTTTTTCTTTCTTCACCAGTTTTTTCACCGCTTCGTTGCTCTTGCGGGCGTAGTCGCGGTTTTTAACGGCAATCGGGTCTTCAACGGTCACGCGGTAGTTCGGGTCAAAGGTCAGGTTGAAGATGGTGTCTTTCGAACCATCGTTATATCTGTTTTCCTTATCAAACTCAATAACCACTTTGTCGCCGTCAATTTTCGGACGTTCGTTGATGATGTCAATGCCGGCTTTCTTTTGGCCGTCTTTCAGCTTAATCAACTCGGCTTCGCCTTTGTATTCGGCGCTGCGTTTGTTAAAGGTGGCTGAAATGGTTGACGTCAGCAATTTGCGTTCTTTGCCGTCCTGCGGTTCCATGTCTGTCAGTTTGGTGCCAAGGTCCACAAAGTCCCATGTGCGGAATTCAAATTGGTGTTCAATGCCGAGCGAGTCAACGCAGGTTGCTTCTTCGGATTTGCCATCGAAAATGAATTGCGCCTTGTTGGTTTTGGTGGTTATTTTTTGGCCGTACTTCTGAACGAAGACGTTTTTACCTCTTTCTTCCTTATCTCCGTATGCGATTTTGCTGTATTTTTCAGCTTCCAGGTTTTTGATTTCAAAATCGGAAACGTTAACCGGAGTCTGAATTGCCGGGGTGTCAACGCGGCAATAAAGCAATACTTCAGGGCGGTAAGAAAGTTTGGTTTCGCCGGTGGAGAGGAGTTTTTCAAACTGAATCCAAGCCTTGGATACGGTAATCTTCTGGCTGGTTTCGGCTGAGATTGAATCCTTGACGAATTCAAAACCTTTCTCTTTGGCGGTGTAGGCAATCACTTCTTCGGGATCGTCAGGAATCGGCGGGTTAGTGCCTTCCTTGGCAATCCAGACTTTTTCGCCGTGCATGGTGAATTCGACCTTGCGGTTGTCGGTGCCTTTGGAATCGGTTCCGTAAGCAAGCGCATCGTTAAAGATAAAATCTATACGATACCACTTGTAGTCTGCGGAATCCTGCTCCAAATAAACAGGTTCCACTTTGACCAATTTGCGGTCGGTCCAGTGGTTTTTGCAGAGGTCTTCAAACGTTGCTCCCTGAATGGTGACAGACTCGTCTGAGCAAGTCTGTTCATCAATGGTTGAGAGCTTGAAGACTTCGCCGCCTTGTTCACCGTTAAAGGTGTAAGCGCGGACAACGCGGCCGTCTTCCAAAGTTTTTGATTCTTCTTTCCAAGTTTCAAAAACTTTGACCGAGCGGGCAAAACGGGTCTTTTTCAGTCCGTAGCCTTTAACCGTGTTGGTCACGGTGTAAGCAACGGAATCCTGTTTCACCGGAACATCTTCCTTATACAGGATGTCAACGATGAACTGGTGAACGGATTTGGCTGAAATCAGAGCCTCATAATTGCCCTGCGGGACAACAACGGAACGGGTTTTGATTTCGGCGTTGTCTGAAGTGTAGGTGTTAACTACATTTTCGGTGCAGTTGTTGCGCAACACTTCATCTACTGTCGGGTCGACCGGTCTAACGGGTTGGTCGCCTTCGATTTCACTGCCGGAGCAAGCTCCGAGAATCACGGTGCAGAGAGTCATCATGATGGCTGCAACTGCGAGATTGATTAACTTTTTCATTTTTAAAAGGATTTTATTTGTTATTATTATTTGTTTTTAAAATGAAAAGACACTCGGCTTTGCGGGCCAAGAGTGCAGGGTTTCCGAATTTGCGGTTCAGAAACTATCGTGAGTCGGACCAGTAAATAAAATATAAGTTTTCACCCTTTTATTTTACCTTCCTAATTATATACAACATTGTACGATGACATAATGTATATTTTGTCGATTTTTAGTATATTACAGATTTGGGCAAATTACAATAAAAACTTGTGCGAAAAAGGCGATATTTATAATTTTAACGAAATTGTAACAATCGGATTTTGCGGAATTTATTCCGTTAATGTTTGACAAAATCAAGACAAATGTCTCAGGGGGAACGGGAGAGGCTGCGGCGGGAGGAGTGGATTATCCGGTATCGCCGCACCCGGCGAGTGAAGCATACCCGGCTGGTGAGTCAATGCCCGGCGGGGAAGGCAATAGACGGCAGATAAAATGATACTCTGTGGCATAGATTATCCGGTCAAGCCGGATAATGACAGTTTTTATTTAGTTTTGAAGGTGCCCCGGTCAAGCCGGATAATGACGGGAACAGAGCGGAACAGGCGAATAATAACAGAGAAGGAGTGCAGGCTGTGATTGCTTCTATTTATTGTCATTGCCCGACTTGATCGGGCAATCCAAATTGAAGCTGCTCTGATTAAGTTGCATTCGGCGGATGAGGTAATAGGCGGCAGATAAGATGATACTCTGTGGCATAGATTATCCGGTCAAGCCGGATAATGACAGTTTTTATTTATGTTTTGAAGGTGCCTCGGTCAAGCCGGATAATGACGGGAACAGAGCAGGACGGGTGAATAATAGCAGGAAAGAAAGGGCAGATAATGACAGGGAGTGTGAAGAATGGCAACAAAGGGAAAAAATGACGGGGAAGATTTAAAAAGGAACGACGGGAGCCTAAGCCCCCGCCGTTGTATATCTCGAGATAGAATAATATTATAAAAATTTCTGGCTTTTAGAACAGGAAGGTGAGGCTGGCTTTAACACCTGTCTCGTGTACCTTTACTGTTATGTTTCCCGGTTTGTCCACGTTATAAGCGCGGTAAGAACCGGAAATAGTCAGGTAGATTGGGTTCTTTACGGAGTATGCTTTTTTAGCATGCTTTTGTCCGTCTTTACCGTACAGAGACACTGTGGGTCTCTTTGTGGTGTGACCAATCTTGATTTTTACACCGCCGTTTACGCCAACTGTGAAGGCGTTAGAGTGTTGATTGTGATTACGTTGTTCGTCATCAAACATCACTCCGGTATCAACGGTGAAGTATTTGTAACCGGCTGTCGGGCCGGCAAATACTTTGAATGCGTCATTTCCTACTTCGAAGTTGGCGCGAGCTTCAATACCGTAAGAGGTATAGCTCTGTCCGTCAACATCAACCTGCCCCGCATATGCAAAGGCTTCGGGAGAGAAACAACGTAACCCTGCTCCTTGGTAACCTACCTTCAAACCGGCTTCGTAGCCATGGTTGAAGTTATATCCTGCTTCAGCTCCGATGAGGAAACCGCGGCGGTTTGTCACTTCAATCTTGTTTGATGTGGCTTTGCCTTCCGACATCCATTTAAAGTCCTTATGGGCTTTGTCGGATATGGAAGCCTGAATAGTTCTGATGTTGAGCATATTCAGAGAATCCAACTGAGTTTGGGTTAATGACTGGGCGCTAGCATTGTTAACGCCGAAAACGAATGAAAAAACTGCAGCGATAGCTGCTACAACGATATTTTTAACTGAAGTTGTCATAATTGTAAGTATTGTGTCCCGGCTTTTTAGGGGGCCGGGACGGGTTATTTAATTGTTTATTTTTTTTGATTCTTAATTTGCTGACGGAATGCAATTGATTGTGAAAATATCAGTTACTTTGTCGTCAACGTTATAACAGGTCACGGTCAGAATCTTTTTACCGTTCACTGTTTTAAATTCAGCATTGTGCTGAACGATAGGGGTCGGCTTTGCGGTGTTGTCTTTGGTGAAGTTTTTGATTCCACCGGTAACAGCACGCTGGTCAGTCATATTGACTGCAAAGTTGATCCCTGTTTTGGTCTCAGCGGTGTACACCCAACCATTGCCGTCGATTGTAACCATTGCGGGGTAAACTGTACCGTTGCGATAAGCTCCGGAGGTCATACGATTGTCATCGTAGATCTGGTCAAAGCTCATGAACGCGTTGGTAACGGTTTTCCAGTTCTTGTCGATAACGCGGATTTGGCCTTTAGTTGTCCGAAGAGTCAGACAAGTGTGCCAGTAGTCGTTGTTACCGATAGTTTCCACAATACGAGTTACACCAACAACGCCGGTGATTTCTCCCCATTCGCTGGGAATAGTTTCATTGTCGGGTGTCGGGTTTTCAGGTTCCGGGTCAGGAGTAGGATCTGGATCAGGGTCCGGGGTCGGGTCAACCGGTTCTTGTTTTACTTCACGGAGAATGTTCACAATGCCAGAAGCGTGGAAGAGCTGCTGGTTGAAAGTGATTTCTGCCTTAACGGTATTTTTCTCGGTTGAGATGTTACCGTTTGCAGTCGTATTCTGAGCGTGAACGCCTTGTGCGATAGACTCGCTCGGGCTCAAGAACTGGAAGTCCTTGCCATTAATCTTGATATAAGATTCGTGATGGAAAGAACTTAAGATTTCGTCAAAGTCTGTGAATTTGAAGTTAGTTTTTGACGAAATTTTGCGGCGGTACACGATACCGTGTTCCATACCGTTTGTTTCGTTCGTATTCTTAACTTCAGTAAATTCAGTCATGCTCGGATTTGCATCCTGAACAAGGCTGACAAACTTTGACGGACCTTCGGTAGAGACGTTCTTAGACCATTCTTTCGGGAATTCCCAACCAAAAGGCATAGAAACCCAGAAAGTTAACTGTTCTTTTTCACCGTTATTCCATGTGCAATTCAAAGTCATGTAAGACTTCTTCTCGTCCATGTCAAACCAACGATTTACATATTCAGCGTCTTCGATTGTTTCTTTTCCCGGTTCTTCCGGCTCCTCACTTTCCTGTTTGAACAAGAAAGTTCCGGCAACTGTGAAGTCTTTCACGATGTTTTTCTTTCCACGGATTGAATATTCCGTGTAGTATGCCTTGTGGGGCATATAGAAAGAATCGCGTTCAATCTTATTGGCTTCGTCGGCCATTTCGATGAACTTCACAATTGTTTGCTCCGGCATTGCTTTTACAGAGTCAATGCTGACATAAGCAAGCTGAGATTTTTCGCCTGCGATGAATACATGGCCGTTTAACCAGCGCGTGTTCATCTCAATTGAAGTCTCGGCAAACTTTTCAGTGATAACTCTGTCGTGGCTGAAGACGAGAGTATCGCGGAGCGACTTCTCATCAACAATGTCTTCAACTTCTTCACCAAGAGTTACCTCTGTGGCGTCGAAAGTCTTAGATGCACGGAGTACCTCTTCAACTGTCCAGTTGATTGTAGCCGGCAGCTCAATCTCGAAAGATTTCTGCTGGCCGAGGTCTGTGTACTTAGTAACCGAAGTTGCTTCGTCCACAAAACTGTTTTTACCTTCGTTCCAATTGTGGTTGATGTATGTGTCGTCAACCTTTGTAGAAACTTCGGGTTTGATAGGCTCTTGACGTTCGTCCATGTCCATATCAGAACCGGAGCAAGAAGTCAGAACACTCAAGGCTACGCAGAGAACCATCATGATGGCTGCAGCTGCAAAGTTTTTTAAATTTTTCATATTGTTGATTTTTTTTATTTATTTTTTACTTTGTTGTTTCCCGCAAATTTGCTGTAAGCGGGTGAAAAATTAGGCTCTGGGCAGTCGTAACTGAGAACCAAGATATTTTTTTCCAGTACATTGAGAATTTTTAAGAATCAGCAAAACATTAAATTAAAAACCCTTTTACAGCTTTCAATTATGTTTGTTTTTTCATTCTCGGAGAATAATTTTCAATGTAATAGAATATAATGCTTATTTTGTCAATTATCACTATATCACAAAATTGCTTAACAAACAATAAAATTCGTGCAAAAAACTTTGAAAATAAGCCATAAGCGCTTGAAAATAAGCAGGATAAAGGAGTCTGATCGGGTGAGCAGCGTGAACGTTGTTCAAGGCCTTGGAATCTCTGAAAGTGGCGGCTGAATCAGGTTTTTGCGCCGGGAGGCCGAGGAAAAAATAAAAATTTGTCAAAAAGATGACAAAATAAGTTGAATCCGTGATGAAACGGAATTATAGTGGCGGCAAGTGATAAAATTTGTTACGGCGGAACGGAAAAATGCAGAAATTACGTAAACTCAGAAGCCCTTGTTTGAAACGGGCGGTCATCGGTTTGGGGCTGGTTGCGGCCTTTGGTGCGGGCTATCGGTTCAACGAGGCCAAATGGCAGCAGCTGACCCGGCGGCAGATTAAGGAAAATCCCCAAAATTTGACTCAAAAGCCTTTCCGAATGGATGAATATACGCCGGAGGGCGTAAAAACAGCCGATTTGGCGGCGATTGACGCTTTGCCGTTTAAAAATCCCGACTCGGCAAAATTTGCAGCTTATCGTTTGGACAGCCTGACGGCGGATACGGTGCGGGCAGCGGGGGAACGCTGGCTGGCACAAAGGCAAAATAAGGCGAAACTTCCCGGCTTTCGGCAAATTGAGTGCCGCAAGAATGAGTTGGCGGCCGGACAGGATACGGTTTACAGCGAGGCTTTTTTGAAAACCAACCGGGAATATTACGGTTGGCTTTGTTTGGAAATTTACAAATGCAGCCGTTACGGGGAAAACGGAGATTTATGGCGCAAAAGCGATGATGAACTGCGGCGCGAGGTTTTGTTTAAAAGCAGCCTGATTAAAACCAAAATGGGAGTTTTAAAGAAAATGCAGCGTCGGTCGGCTTATCCGACAAAGGAATTTGAAAAGGACTTCCGGCGGCTGCGGATGGCGGAATCGCTGCGGCAGGCACGTTTGCTGCGGGAGGAAACCAACCGGGCGGCGGCTTATTTGATGACGGCGCGGGAAGGCGAACGGCGGGCTGCTTTTGAAAAGCACAAAGATTCCCTGCGGACGGCTCTGTATGCCGGAGTTGAGGCGCGCCGGCGTGCGGCGGCCGACAGTATGATGTATCCGTTCAAGTATATGAAGCCGGGGTTCGGCCGGCAGGACTGAGCGTTTTATTTTGCCGTTCGGCTTTTTGCAATGGCGGTTTCCATTTACAGTTATTACCCGATTTGCTTTCCTTACTGTCATTACCCGACTTGATCGGGTAATCCGGATTGAAGCTGCCCCGGTCAAGCCGCACCCGGCGGGTGAGGCAATAGATGACAGAGAGAAAGGCGCCGGGAGATGCCCCGGTCAAGCCGGAGCATGACAGCAGCAAAAAAAGCCAGGCATGACGATTTTTATTTTACAGTCATTACCCGATTTGCTTTCCTTACTGTCATTATCCGACTTGATCGGGTAATCCGGATTGAAGCTGCCCCGGTCAAGCTGCACCCGGCAGGTGAGGCAATAGATGACAGAGAGAAAGGTGTCGGGAGATGCTCCGGTCAAGCCGGAGCATGACAACAACAAAAAAAAGCCGAGGCATGACAGCCGCAAAAAAGACACTTGCAGGGACAGCAATGAAAAAATATCTGTCGTGATGATTTGAGAGAAGACAGGCAATGACGGAATTTTAAATTTGTGGGTAGAATCGGGGGGTTAGCATTTTTTGCTTGAAGAATCACGCAATCTGTTATAAATTCGCGGCAGTTTCAGTGGGTGAGCCGTAACGGCTTCTGTCCCTTGCTGTCCGCTGATTTTGCGGTGTCTGTCTTTTCCGAATCGTGGAAAAGTCAGGCGCTCCTTAAAAAGCTTTGGTCAGGTTGACAGAATATCTTTCCGGCGAATCCGTGTTTTTAACTTTAACAGCTATAGGAGCTTAAACAAACCATGAGTAAATGGGTATATACATTTGGTAACGGCAAAGCGGAAGGCGATGCCAGCATGAGAAATCTCCTCGGCGGTAAAGGTGCTAACCTGGCAGAAATGAATGTCGTCGGTTTGCCCGTTCCTCCGGGATTTACGGTTACAACTGAAGTTTGTACATATTATTACAACAACGACCACACCTATCCGGCTGACCTGAAAGATCAGGTAAAAGCCGCTGTGGCCGAAGTTGAAAAAGTCATGGGCAAAAAATTTGCCGATGCCAACAACCCATTGCTGTTCTCGGTTCGTTCGGGAGCCCGCGTTTCCATGCCGGGTATGATGGATACCGTTTTGAACCTCGGTTTGAATGACGAAACCGTTAAGGCTTTGGCCAAAGCTTCCGGCAGCGAACGTTTCGCTTACGACTCTTACCGTCGTTTCCTGCAGATGTTCTCCGACGTTGTTCTGGGCGCTGATCTGGACCTCTATGAAGAAGCTCTGGAAAATATGAAAAAATCCAAAGGTTACAAGTCTGATACCGATTTGACGGCCGAAGATTTGAAAGAACTGGTTAAAGAATATAAAGAAATCGGCCAGAAACTGGGCAAAGTTGTTCCGCAGGATCCTTGGGATCAGCTGTGGGCCGGTATCGGTGCCGTATTCGGTTCCTGGATGGCTGCCCGCGCAATTACCTATCGTAAACTGAACAATATTCCGGGCGACTGGGGTACTGCCGTTAACGTTCAGACCATGGTCTTCGGCAATGCCGGCGATGACTGCGCTACCGGCGTTTGCTTCTCCCGCGACCCGGCTACCGGTGAAAACGTTTATTACGGCGAATATCTGGTTAACGCTCAGGGTGAAGACGTTGTGGCCGGTATTCGTACGCCGCAGCCGATGGCTTCCAAAGGCGACGGCACTTCTCTGGAAGAAAAATGGCCGCACCTGTATCAGGAATTGGTTGATGTCCGCAATAAGCTGGAAGATCACTACAAAGATATGCAGGATATGGAATTCACGATTGAACACGGCAAACTGTGGATGTTGCAATGCCGCAACGGTAAACGTACCGCTGCCGCAGCCGTTCGCATGGCCGTTGAAATGGTTGAAGAAGGCCTGCTGAATAAAGAAGAGGCTATCATGCGCGTCGGTGCCGACCAGTTAGACCAGCTGCTGCACCCGATGCTTGATCCGAAAGCCGAGAAAAAAGTTATTGCCACCGGTTTGCCGGCTTCTCCGGGAGCTGCCGTCGGCCGTGCCGTCTTTAATGCTGAAGATGCCGAAGCCTGGGCTGCCAAAGGCGAAAAAGTTATTCTTATCCGTAACGAAACTTCTCCGGAAGACATCGGCGGTATGCATGCTTCCCAGGGTGTTATTACGGCCCGCGGCGGTATGACTTCTCACGCTGCCGTTGTTGCCCGCGGTATGGGTACTCCCTGCGTTTCCGGTTCAACGGATATTACCATTGACTATGCCAAGAAGACCATGGCTACCAAGTCCGGCGTTGTTGTCAAAGAAGGCGACTGGGTTTCTCTGGACGGTGCCAAAGGCCAGATTATCGAAGGTAAAATTCCGACTGTTAAGGCTGATACCAACTCCGGCAACTTCGGTAAGCTGATGAGCTGGGTTGATGAAATCCGCACCATGAGCGTTCGTGCCAATGCCGAAACGCCGAAAGATGCGCAGACTGCCCGCGACTTCGGTGCCGAAGGTATCGGTTTGGCTCGTACCGAACATATGTTCTTTGACGCAGACCGTATTCCGGATATGCGCGCGATGATTTTGTCCGAGAACGAAGAAGGCCGCCGTGCCGCTTTGGCTAAGCTGCTGCCTTACCAGAAACAGGACTTCAAAGATCTGTTCAAAATTATGGACGGACTGCCGGTAACCGTTCGTTTGCTGGACCCGCCGCTCCATGAGTTCCTGCCGCATACCGATGCCGAAATGAAAGAACTGGCTGACAAGATGGGTATGACTCTGGAACAGGTTAAAAACCGCGCCAATGCTTTGCATGAAGCTAACCCGATGCTGGGTCACCGCGGCTGCCGTCTGGCCGTTACCTATCCGGAAATTGCCGAAATGCAGACCCGCGCTATTCTGGAGGCTGCTCTGGAATGCCAGGATGCCGGCATTAAAGTTACTCCGGAAATCGAAGTTCCGTTAATCGGTTCCAAGAAAGAACTGGATATCGTTAAAGCCGTTATCGATGCGACCGCTGAAAAAGTCTTCGCTGAAAAAGGCAAGAAGATTGACTACCTGGTCGGCACGATGATTGAATTGCCGAGAGCTGCACTGATGGCTGAAGAAATTGCCCAGTCTGCCGCGTTCTTCGGTTTCGGTACCAACGACCTGACCCAGACCACTTTGGGTATGAGCCGTGACGATACCGGTGCTATTCTTGACGAATACAGAGCCAAAGGCGTTTATGTTGCTGATCCGTTTGCTTCCATCGATGTTGACGGCGTTGGCAAACTGGTTCGCCGTGCTGCCGTTGAAGGCCGCGCAACCAATCCGGATCTGCATCTGGGTGTCTGCGGTGAACACGGCGGTGATCCGAAGTCCATTGAGTTCTTCAATGCCGTCGGTTTGGACTATGTTTCCTGCTCGCCTTATCGTGTTCCGGTTGCCCGTTTGGCTGCTGCTCAGGCTGCGGTTAAACAGAAGGGACAGAAAAAGGCTGTTGAAAACGCCAGCCATAACAGTGCCTGCTGCTGCAAAGCCTGCTAAGCACCGTTAACTCGTTTTGAGCTGAAAAGGGGAAATCGTTATGCGATTTTCTCCTTTTTCAGTTTAAATCGGGTTGTTTTTGAAAATTGACAAAATCTGTCACGGGTGTTAAAAGGGGGAATATTTTTACTATTATAAACCTTTAAATTATTAATTTTATGGATATCAGAGATTGGAAAAAGCAATACGGCGGTTATCTGGCGGCAGTAAACAGTTTGAAACAGGATGCCGCTCTGCAGACGGATGCCGTCAAGAAGAAAGCTTTGCAAAAGAACAAAAGCCGTTTAAACTGCGGTTTGCGGAAATTGTCCGCTTATATTCCGGGAAAGTATGATGTCTCGCTGCCTTGTTTAAGTGCGCTGCTGGAGTTGTTCGGGGAGTATCCCTTTCTGTGCAGTGGGTGTGAAAAAGAATTGCTGCGTCTGTTCGGCAAAGTTTCTTTGCACGGGGACATGAATATTCGCGGCAAGGCAGCCGCCGTTGCCGGTATTTTGGATTGCGAGAGCGTTTTTCGCTATGTATATCGGGAAGCGGGAGAAAAAGACGTGTGTTTTTTTGTTTCATGGCTTGTCGCACTGGCAGACGAAAAGGCTGAGATCAGGACGGTGAAAGAACATTTGTCCGTTGTGGTGCAGACATCTCGGAACAGTTATGACAAGACGCCGGAGCGTGAACATTTGCTTGATTTGTTAAAATCCTAAATTTTATTTTTATGAATATCAGACAATTTGAAAGCCAATATGCGGCACTAAAGGTTTTAAGCGTTAATCGCAAAATGAAAAATGACGATATGTTTCTGACTTTTAAAAAGCGTCAGAATATCGTAACGGAAAACAGTCCGGCTTCGTGGGCGGAAATTGTTCATTTTCTGAAGCAGGATTTGTTAAATGCCTTCGTCGGGGATTTTCTGGAAGATGCCCGCAATTACAACGATTATGAGCTGGAAAAACTGTTTGTGCTGCTGGAACATAATCAGGAATTGTTCAGAATTAAGGAGCTGGCCCGTGATTTTCTGGTTTTGGCAAAGGAATTGACCGAACGGGAAGACAGCGGCTGGAATACCCAGATTGAAGCGGCATTGTATTCGCCGAACATGAGCAAACAGTTGGAAAGCGGCCTGCTCTGTTTGAAATTTCCTTTTGCCGACTTAATGGCGGCAAAAGTGAAATATGCCTTGGCTTCACCGGCTTGCGGCGCTAATTACCGACTGTTTATCGACTGGCTGCCGGCGTTTGAAAAATCGCAGCCGTTGGCGATTACCAAAGTTCATCAGGAGCTGGCGAATGTGCAGCTTCAGGCAGACCGCCTTTGTGCGGAAGCCAAGAAACTTTATGCAATGTATCATATTCTGATTTGATGAAAAGGCACGAAAAGACCGGCAGCGATGATGCTTGCCGGTTTTATTTGTTTAAATTTGTCAAACAATGGTGCGGAAAACATTGACATTGTTGGTTTATGCGGTTATAAATCGATTAAATTTGTATAATTAACTTGAATTATTAACCTCTAAAAAAACAGTATTTATGACACAGACAGAAAAATTCCTGACGGGAGCAAGATGTTCTCAGGGAAGTTCGGATCTCGCGGTTTTTGAAAGTTGCAGCATGTGGCCCAAAATCCGCCAAAGCAAAATTATTCCGGTCGGTTTTTATTTCGTTGCAGGTATTCTTGCGGGAAGACTTAAGCAAAAAGCTGATTTGGTGCCGGGAATTTTTATACAGGGCTATCGTCCTCATTCGTCAAACGGTTTGTTCAGCAGTGAAAAGCGCGGTTACGGTGCTTTGCTGGTGAAACCGGAAAGCGACGTGAAAACGGCGCCGGACGACCTTGTCCTGTGTGAAGCGAATGTTTATCAGATGAAAGAAGACGACCGCTTTGAGCTGGTTCTGATGAATTCGGAATGGCGTCATCCTGAAGCCGTTAAGCAATTTATGGTGCGTTTGCGGCAGGAACACCGGCTGGAAGAAATCAGCGACGTAAAGAAATGTGTTTATCACTGTGACAAGTCCCGCGGATATTTTCTTGCCGGGCGTGATTATGAAGTCTGGTCTCAGCTGGTCGGCCTGGTGGAAAATACGCAGGGACTGTCCAAAAAAGTTTTGGTGGTCGATTATAACTGCGGCATTCCCTGTGTGGTCGATTTCAAAGAGGAAAACTTTGAATTGGTTGATTGAGATTTTCATCCTTATGCAAAAGAGCCATAACAGTGGCTCTTTTGTTTTTTTAGATTCTTTTGATTGTCGGAAATCTCCGGGTTTTGATAATTTTTTTAACTTCAAAGTCTTTTTGTTATTGAAAATTAAATTTTTGTTGTTAAGTTAGAACTGTATTAGTTGTTTAGCAATTAAATAAGTAACCCATATGGAGAATAATAAAATGAAAAAACTTTTAAGTTTATTCGCTGCAATCGTTGTTTTATCCGGCTGTTCCTCTTTGGGCGGCATGTTCGGCGGCGCTGAATGCGATTCAAAACTGGCTCGTGACTTCATGGCTAATGCCGAAGACAGAGTATTCTTTGCTTTCGACAGCTCTGCGATTACCGACAACTCTGCCGAAATTCTGCAGACCCAGGTTAAATGGCTGAAAAAACACAACGAAGTTAACGTAATCGTTCAAGGCTACTGCGATGAAAGAGGTACCAGAGAGTACAACTTAGCTTTGGGTGAACGCCGCGCTAACGCTGTTAAACAGTACCTGATTTCTCAGGGTATCGCTGCTGACAGAATCTCTACCATTTCTTATGGTAAAGAACGTCCGGCCGTTCTGGGCAACAATGAAGCTGCCTGGGCTCAAAACCGTCGTGCTGTAACCGTTGTTAAAGCTGGTAACTAATACCTCCTTTAGAAGTACAGGTTTTAAGGCGCATTCCGAAAGGGGTGCGCTTTTTTTAGGGCTTTGGGATACATGATGTTTAAGGCTTGAGCTTATCTTGTTTTGGTATTACATTACAAAACAATGATGTTTTAATTTTTGTAAGGGTGTTCTCGATGAATAAATTAAAATTCTCCGGATTGATTTTAAGTTTATGGCTTGCGGCGCCGCAAGTGCAGGCGGCCGGCGGTTATGCTTACCAGACAGATGTTGACAACCTGCGCGAAGATCTGGAGGTGTTGCAGCGCCAGATGTATCGCGAACAGAGCAATGTTCCGGCCGGAAAATCGTCGGATATTCTGGTTCGTATGAGCGATTTTGAGGAGCAGATGCGCAATATGAACGGCAAAATCGAAGAACTGGAATATAAAATTAAAACGCTGAATGACCGTCTGGACATGGTTAACAAGGATGTTGATGTTCGGATAAAGATGATTGAAGGAAAGCCTATCAACGGCGGAGCGGGTACAAAAGCCAAAACGGCCAAGTTTGATGCTCCGAAAGCCGAAAATGCGCCGAAATCTTTGGTCGGTGATTCAATTAAAGGCGGCGATCTGGCGCCGGTTGAAGGACAGGACGTCAATAAAATTTATCAGGAAGGCCTGGAGGCTTTTAATGCCGGAAATACCGCCAAAGCCGAGCAGAATTTTAATTTGATTCTTGACCGTTTCTCCACAGATAAATTGGCGGCAAATGCCCAATATTGGTTGGGCGAGGTTTATTACAGCCAGAAAAATTATGCCAAAGCGGCAGTTGCTTTCGGTAAAGGCTATGAAAAGTACAAAGACGGAGCCAAAGGGGCGGAAAGCCTTTATAAGCTCGGCATGTCCATGAACCAGCTGAATAAGAAAACCGAAGCCTGCACGGCTTTAACCAATGTTGCCGAGGAGTTTCCCAAGGCTGACAAATCTTTATTGGCGAAGGCCAAGGCTGAGGCTGACAAACTCAAATGCAAATAAAAGTCAGTTTAGCTGGCAACTAGAGCAATTTTACACGGTTTCGAAAAATTCATGTACTTCTGTGTACACTAAAATTTTTTTTCACCGTTAGAAATTACTCTGGTTGTACACGCTATCCAAACTTTTTTAGTTTTAATTATAATGACAAATTTAAAAGATATTATCAATTTATCAGAAATAACCGGAGATGTGGTTGCTGTCGGAGTATCCGGCGGAGCTGATTCTCTGGCTTTACTGTTGTTGATGGATGAGCTGTTGCGGCCTTTGGGACGCCGAGTTGCGGCTTTAACGGTGGATCATGGTCTGCGGAAGGAATCCCGGGCGGAAGCGGAATATGTTGCCGGGGTGGCCGCTGCGCGGGGAATAGAACATCATATTTTGACCTGGCAAGGCGACAAGCCCCGTTCGGGGGTGGAAGAAGCGGCGCGAACCGCCAGGTATGCGCTTTTATGCTCTTGGTGTCATGAGCACGGAGTGGAGACTTTGTGTATGGCGCATCATCAGCAGGACCAGGCCGAGACTTTTCTTATTCGTTTGCAGCGCGGCAGCGGTCTGACCGGTTTGTGCGGCATGGCTGCGGTGAGCAGATTGAACGGGCTGAAGATTGTTCGCCCTTTGTTGGAGGTTCCGGCTGAAAGATTAAAGCAATATCTTCACATGCAGAAAGTTCAATGGGTGGATGACCCCAGCAATCAGAGCGATGATTTTCTGCGCTGTCGGGTACGCAAACTTTTGCCGTTGATGGAAGAAATGGCCGGAATTACGACCGGGCGGATTGCGGGAACCATGCGGGTGTTGTCGCGCAGCCGGGATTATATCTGCCGGCAGACGGAAATATTCATTCAGAATAATGTTCTTTATTGGGAAGGCGCCGGTGTCAGTCTGGGATTGCGCGGGCTGCGGGAGGAACACGAGGAAATTGCCTATCAGGTGCTGCGGCAGCTGATTAAGGAAATCGGGCAGAGACCTTATACGCCGCGGGCGGAAGATGTGGAGCGCCTGATGAGGCGGCTCTTGTCTCCTGCAGTTGGAGAGGCTTTTCGCGGAGTAACGTTGGGAAACTGTGAGATTTTTACTTCTAAAGGCAAAGTCTGGATTATTCCGGAGCTGAAACTGAAAAGACGGATGCCCCGAAATGTCTGGGGCGATTTTATCCGTATGTTTCCGGAATATGCCCGGCAGGAATTGCCTTACAAACTACGGGTCGCTTTGGTGAAAAACAAAATGCCTATTGAGTTTTAGCCTGCTTCACCCTATATATAATTAAGTTACATTTCTAATTTAAGGAATCACAAATGAGTTCAGGAAGAAATATTATTGTCTGGCTGGTGGCTATTTTGCTGCTTTCCTCACTGATGAATCATTTCAGCGAAACCGCCAAAAAGGCCAATTATGCCGATTTGGCTTTTTCCGAGTTTATGAATGAAGCGGAAAACAAGCGTATTTCCGAGGTGACGATTGCCGGTGCCAATATTGAAGGCAAGCTGACGGACGGACGGAATTTTTACACTTATGCGCCTTATGATCCGACGATGGTGGAAACGCTGCGCAAAAACGGCGTGAAGGTTGAGGCTCAGCCGGAAGACACTTCGTCCAACACTTTCTGGGGAATTGTGATTTCCTGGTTTCCGATGATTTTGCTCATCGGCGTCTGGGTTTATTTTATGCGGCAGGCCAGTTCCGGCAACAATAAGGCGATGAGTTTCGGCAAATCGCGGGCACGGCTGATTGAGAATAATAAAAAAGTGACTTTTGCCGATGTGGCCGGCTGTGACGAATCAAAACAGGAACTGGAAGAGATAATCGACTTTTTAAAAGATCCCAGCAAATTTCAGCGGCTGGGCGGACGTATTCCGAAGGGCGTGCTGATGGTCGGCCCTCCGGGTACGGGTAAAACCCTGCTGGCCAAAGCGGTGGCCGGTGAGGCTAACGTTCCGTTTTTTTCTATTTCCGGTTCTGATTTTGTTGAGATGTTTGTCGGTGTCGGTGCTTCACGGGTGCGGGATATGTTTGCCCAAGCCAAAAAAAATGCGCCCTGTCTACTGTTTATCGATGAAATTGACGCGGTCGGCCGCCATCGCGGTGCCGGTTTGGGCGGCGGCAATGACGAGCGCGAACAGACGCTGAACCAGTTGCTGGTGGAGATGGACGGCTTTGATGATAATCAGAGCGTAATTTTGATTGCGGCGACCAACCGTCCCGATGTTTTGGATCCGGCTTTGTTGCGTCCGGGGCGTTTTGACCGTCAGGTGACGGTTTCCAATCCGGATATTAAGGGACGGGAAGAAATTTTGAAGGTTCACGTCAAAAAAGTTCCTCTGGCAAAGGACGTTAATCTGACCACGGTGGCCCGCGGCACGCCCGGTTTCTCGGGGGCCGATTTGGCCAATTTGGTTAACGAAGCCGCTTTGCTGGCTGCCCGTAAGAACAAACGCAAGGTAACGCTGAAAGATTTTGACGAAGCAAAAGACAAAGTTTTGATGGGTGCCGAGCGCAAGTCGATGGCAATGGATGACCGGGAAAAGATGAATACCGCTTACCATGAAGCCGGTCACGCCATTTGCAGTTTATATACCGAGGGTTCCGACCCTATTCACAAAGCGACGATTATTCCGCGCGGCCGGGCTTTGGGTATGGTTCAGCAGCTGCCGGAGAAAGACCGTTACTCCATTACCCGCCAGCAGATGATGTCTCGTCTGATTGTGGCGATGGGCGGCCGTGTGGCCGAAGAAATGAAGTTTGGTTATGATGCCGTTACTTCCGGAGCTTCCGGTGATATTCAGATGGCAACCAATCTGGCACGTTCAATGGTTACCGAATGGGGGATGAGCGATGCGCTCGGTCCGGTGTTATATGCCGAAAATTCCGGCGAGGTCTTTTTAGGCAAATCCGTTACCCAGAACCAGAATATGAGCGAAGAAACCGCCCGCCTGGTTGATGCGGAGATTAAGCGTCTGGTTACCGAAGGTTATGAGGGCGCCAGAAAACTCCTTAAAGAAAAAGAAAAGGAGTGGACCATGCTGGCCGAAGCCCTCATTGAATATGAAACCCTGACCGGCGATGAAATAAAGCAGGTTATTGCAGGGGAGAAGATTGACAAGTCTGCCGAGTGTCCGGTGGAGGAGGGGAAGAGGACGCAGTCTTCCATTCCCGAAATCTAAAAAGCTCGTCTGGCTGGTAACCAGAGCAATTTTACGGAGAGCCAAAAAATTCACGTAGCCAGATGTACGCTAAAATTTTTTGGCTTCCCGGAAATCACTCTATTTACACACGCCAGACGAGCTTTTTTTTGCAAAGGCCTGCCGTGCCAGTGATTTTTGCGTTTGAGCAGTTATATGTACATGTTGCTTAAAAATCGCCGTATCGGCTGAAGAAGAAATGTTGTTGATTGGCGTGATTTTTTTCCCTTTGTATTTTTGCTATGTATTGGGAGTGAGAGTTTTTAGCTCTTAATCGTGAAAGTAATAGAAACAGATCGGATTAGCAATCTGTAACATTCGGTCACATCTGTTGAAGTTGATATCTGCCGATTAGGGCTTGTACTTTTCGACTCGGCGACTATGATGATTTTTATGTTTTATCAGGTTGAGGAGTTTGACATGGGAAATAAATTATTCGGCACGGATGGTGTGCGCGGTGTGGCTAATGTTTATCCGATGACGGCGGAATTTGCACTGAAACTCGGTATGGCCGCAGGGCAGTTGATTTGCCGCAAAACACGGCGGGCTGCCGTTGCCAGAGATACGCGGATTTCCGGTGAAATGCTTGAGGCCGCATTGACGGCCGGGTTTAATGCCGCCGGTGTTACGGTACTGAAACTCGGTGTTGTTCCGACGCCGGCGGCGACCATGCTGACGCCGTCGCTGGGTGTTGACATGACGGTGATGATTACCGCTTCCCATAACCCTTATCAGGACAACGGAATTAAACTGATTAATGCCGATGGGGATAAGTTTTCCGATGCGGAAACGGCCCGGATTGAAGCGGCGATTGCGGCCGACGATTTTAAACTTAATCCTGATGAAATCGGCGTTTCAGAGGCGGTTCCCGATGCTGCGGCCGGGTATGTTGACAAGGCATTGAAGGCCGCAAACGGCGAAACGCCGCTTAAAGGGCTGCGGGTTGTTTTGGACTGTGCCAACGGCGTCTTTTCAAAAATTCTGCCGGAAGTGTTTAAGTCTCTGGGAGCGGGGATTATTGTTATCGGCAATGAACCGAACGGCAAAAACATTAACTTGAACTGTGGTTCCCAACATACGGAAAAGATGATTGAGACGGTTAAAAATGCACATGCTCAGCTGGGTATAGCGGTTGACGGCGACGGTGACCGGATTATCGTTTGTGATGAACAGGGCAACCGTTTGGACGGTGACCAGATTATTGCTTTTTTGGGAAAATGTTTGAAAGAGGAAGGAAAACTTCGCGGTAATACCGTGGTAGCGACAATTGTGTCCAACCCGGCCTTAGACAGATTTTTGAACGGCTGCGGCATTCAATGTGTCCGTTCGGCTGTGGGCGAGCGCTATGTTATTGAGGAGATGAAAAAACACGGAGCCAATGTCGGCGGTGAGGAATCCGGACATATGGTTTTGTCTGATTACGGCAAAACCGGCGACGCCATGACGGCGGCACTGGTTTTGGCGCAGGGGTTGCTCAAGAGCGGCAAAAAAATGAGCGAACTGTTTCCTTTGTTTGAACCGATGCTGCGTCTTCGTGCCGACAGCAAATTTGCAACGAAAGAGGCGATGCTGGCAGCATTTGAGCTGCCGGAATTTCAGGCGGCCATTCACCAGGCGGAGCAGACGGTTGCCGGTAAAGGCAAGGTTTTGGTACGTAAATCGGGAACCGAGCCGAAAATTCAGGTCTGGGTTTGGAGCGATGACCGCAATCTGGCTGAAAAGGTGAATGACGAAGTTTCGTCCGTGTTGGAAAAAGCGGCCGGATTTGAAACGAAAAAGCTGGTATAACAGAGGGATAATCAGCATTTTAAACTTTTGTTTACTTTATTGGGATAAGGTAGAAACAATTGATGTATTCAAAACGGGAGGCTGCTATGCAAAAAAGTGCTCAGGAAAATTTGGACTGGTATAAAAACAAAGCCGTCAATTCTTTCGGTTCTTCGCATGTCCGCAAAGGAAACCTGGCTTTGCTGGCAACTTCTCAATTTCGTAACGGTGAGTTGGTGCAGACAGCGCGTGCCCGTTGTATTTGGCCTAATCCTTATAAAAATGATTCCAATATTCTGAGCCGTCGGGTTTGGGGAAAGGAAGCCTGAATGCTGAAAGGCCTGCAAGCTCTTCTGGCGTCCGGCCTGTTGCTGGATCCGATGGTTCTGTTGGGAATTGTGACCGGAAGCGCTTTCTATTTCGGTCTGAACAGCGAACAGATTACCGCAATTTATTTTGATTATCGCTTTTACGGTCTGGCGGCGGTTGTCAGTGTGTTGTATAACTTTGTCTGGCGGCCGGCTTATCTGCGAGGCGGTGTTTCGATTGATTATCAGGCGACGTCGGTTAATTCCGTTTTCTCTTTTCTGAAAGTGGTTATCAGTTCGTTGCTGGTGATGTCTTTTATCAGTTTAATCAGTTTCGGTGGTGATGACGGTGAAGATTATCATTCGATTGATAATTTTGAAGCTCAGCTGAAACAGTGATTTTTGTTTGTTTATTTTATGTCTTTTATGCTTTACTTTGGGGGGTGTTATATTGAAAAAGCCACTTAGCTATAAGTGTATCTTCAGAGCTGCATATTTTGCAGCTTTTGTTTTATCAGGTATTGGGGAAATGAAATGATAAAATTAAACAAAGCAGTTATTCATCGTTTTGTTCAGATATTTTTATTCTTTTGTGGGATTGTTTTGGTGCACCTTTTGGCATTGGGGTTGACCTCAAGTTCGTGGGGTGATGTGCTGAGATCTATTTCTCAACAAGATATTGAACAAATGCTGGCAGATATTGAACGCTATTTCTTTTCAACATTACTGCATTTATACATTATCTCGTATCTGTTATTTGCTTGTTTGCCGGTTAAGATACGGTGCAGTCGATGGTGGTTGAGAGGAATTTATTTTGTTATTTTTTATTTTCTTAATATTTGTATTTATTTATGGATTTAATCAGTCAGGGCTCCCGTTTGGGAGCCCTTTTTTTAGGAGTTAAACGATGTATTCAAGTATTTTAAAAAACGGAACTAAATTACTGGTCAGAAAAGTAAAGCAATCGGCAATAAAATCATCAATGAGAACGGATAAAAATGTAGATGATTTTGCAGAAGATTGGTTAGATATTGGGAGTTTGAATAAAGGGGAAGATGATCGGTTGAAAGAGAGAGAAAGGCAACTACAATCAATTGGGAAAGATATAGAGGACTGGGATGATTATGATCTGGATAGAGTTATAAAAAGTAGAGAATATCAGTATAATAAATCTGTTCAAGAGAAAGTCCAGAAATATTTTGAAAAAAGATATCCTGGGAAACAAAGGTTAGATGCAACAGGGCGTCCAATTTAATAGAATTATAGATATAAAACACAGGGCTCCCGTTTGGGAGCCCTTGTGTTTTGTTCGTTTTTTGCGGAAAATGTCAGAGGCGTTAAATTGAAACGTCAATGTTATGGCCGTGGGTGGCGGAAAGAGAGACCATGCGCTCACTGCTTTCCATCAGAAGCTCGACAACCTGCTGCTGCATTTCCATCTGAGTTTTGATGACGGACATCTGCATTTGCTGCACGGAGAGTGCATATTGACTGAGGGCGCCTAATTCTGCCATGTTTTTTCTCCTTAATCAGGATTTCATCCTTTACATTTATTTATTATAGCACAGAATCACTAACGGTTCATTAAAAAAATTGCTATATAATGCAAATAAAGCAAAAGAGGATGAAACGTGATTACCGATATCAGACAAGGACTGGAAATCTTAAAGAAACACATTAAGGTAGCGCCGGAAAAGCCCGGTGTGTACCGGATGATCGGTGCCGACGAAAAAGTGCTGTATGTCGGCAAAGCAAAAAACATCAAAAAAAGAATCGTTGCCTATTCGCATATTGACAAACTGCCCTATCGTTTGCAGAGGATGGTTTCGGAAATCAGGCGGATGGAGTTTATTATCGTTGAAAACGAGGCCAAGGCCCTGTTGATGGAAAATGAGCTGATTAAACGGCTGGAACCTCGTTATAATATCCTGCTGAAAGACGACAAGACGTTTCCGCATTTGGTGATAGACGTCGAATCCGAATTTCCGTCTCTGCGCAAATATCGCGGCAAGCGCAATGACAAGAGCAAATATTTCGGTCCTTTTGCCAGCGTGCTGGCGGTCAATAACGTGTTAGACACGGTGCAGAAGGCTTTTTTGCTGCGTTCCTGCCGCGACAATGTGTTTAAAAACCGCGAGCGCCCCTGTCTGATGTATCAGATTAAACGGTGTTCCGCACCGTGTGTGGGACGGATATCCAAGGAAGATTACCATAAACTGGTGCGGGAAGCGGTGGATTTTCTGGACGGGAAAAATACCAAAATTCAAGCCGAACTTTCGGAAAAGATGCAGGAGGCCAGTGACCGGCAGGATTATGAACAGGCTTTGGTTTTTCGTGACCGTATCCGCGCTTTGACGAATGTACAGACGGGGACGATGGTTGAATATGCCACTATCAGTTCATGCGATATTGTGGCGATTGCGCGCAAGAATGACGTGGTGTGCATTCAGGTCTTTTTTATCCGCTCGGGGCAGAACTGCGGCAATGTGCCTTATTTTCCCAAGCAGACGCAGGGAGCGGAAGACGGCGAAATTCTGGAAGCTTTTTTAGGCAGTTTTTACAGCGAGCATATTCCGCCGAAAGAGGTTATTGTTTCGCAGCCGTTGGAAAACGGCGAGTTTTTGGAAGAGGCGCTGGGAACACATATCAATACTTATCAGAAAGGGGCAAAGGCTAAGCTGCTGAGCAATGTTTTAGACAATGCGTATGCCTCGATTGACCGGAAAATGGCAATGGAAGCCTCGGTTAAAAGCAATCTGGAAGAAATGCAGCGGGTGTTTGATTTGCCGCGGCTGCCGCAGCGGATTGAAATTTATGACAACTCGCATATTCAGGGCAGCTACGCTATCGGGGCGATGGTGGTTGCGACGCCGGAAGGGTTTGACAAGAAAAGCTATCGCACTTTTAACATCAAAAATTCGGAAATTACCAATGACGACTTTGCGATGATGAAGGAGGTTCTGACCCGTCGTTTCAACCGGATGGCACCGGAGAACCGTCCTGACGTTATTTTGCTGGACGGCGGCCTGGGGCAACTGCATGCGGTGCACGAAGCTTTAAAAGATTTTGATTTGACGGGGATTTCGATCATCGCCATTTCCAAGGGGCCGGAGCGCAATGCCGGCAAAGAATTTTATCATCAGCTGGGCAAAGAAAGTTTTGCCTTGCCTTTTCAGTCGCCGATAGCGTTTTATTTGCAGAATCTGCGTGACGAATCGCATCGTTTTGCTATCGGAACGCATCGGAAGAAACGGGCCAAGTCGATTACCAAATCGCGTTTGGACGAGGTGGAAGGAATCGGCGCCAAGCGGAAAAGAGATTTGCTGAATTATTTCGGTTCGGTGGAGGAAATTTCTCAGGCCGGTATCAAAGATATTGAAAAAGTCGGCGGTATCAGCAAAAAAACGGCGGAAAAGATATATAATTACTTCCATAAATGAAAATTCTGCCTTAGGATAATTCAAAAGTTTAATCATATTCAAAGAGGTTGGAAAGTGTACAGTCTGCCAAATTTACTTACCATTTCGCGTATTTTAGTGATTCCGGTAATCTTCCTGTCTATTTATATTCATACTGCCGTTTGGTCCATGCTGGCTGCGGTTCTGTTTATCGTTGCGTCAATTACCGATTATTTTGACGGTTATCTGGCGCGTTCCCGCAACGAGACTTCCGCATTCGGGCGGCTGCTGGATCCGATTGCCGACAAGTTGCTGGTGGCTTCGGCTTTGATTGTTATTCTGGCGGACAATATGGTTCATCCGGTGAACTTTATTCCGGTCATCATCATTCTTTGCCGCGAAATTCTGGTTTCCGGTCTGCGCGAGTTTTTGGCGGAAGTTCATGTCGGTATGCCGGTAACACGTTTGGCCAAATGGAAAACCGGTTTTCAGATGACGGCGCTGTCGATGATTCTGGTCGGTTATATGTTCCATAATCTGGGCGTTATTTTGCTGTGGGTTGCCGCTGTGCTGACCTTTGTAACCGGCTATCAGTATTTTCAGAAAAGTCTGGATTATGTAAAGTCGGTGGAAGCGGCAAAAAATCCGAAGCTGGCCGATGTTAAGGAAGCGGTTGAAGAAATTAAGGCGGTGGTTGAAAAAGCCAAGACCGGCATCAAAAAAATGCATGCCAAAAAAGTTTTGGCGAAAAAGCCGCTGAAAGTTAAAAAAGCCGGAAAACCGGCTGCCAAAAAAACGCCGGCCAAGAGAAGCGCCGCCAAAGCGGCTGCCAAATCCGGAAAATAATACCGCGGAGCAGGGAAATGGAGACGGATAAAGCTCATATTCTGGTGGTGGACGATGACACCCGTCTGCGTTCCCTGTTGCAGCGTTTTCTGCGTGAGAACGATTTTTATGTTTCGGTGGCCAAAGATGCGGCCGAAGCCCGTGAGCGCCTGAGCGAATATAAATTTGATTTGCTGATTGTCGATATTATGATGCCGAACGAAAGCGGGCTTGATTTTTTGGGGACGCTGCGGCAGGAAAGTATGGTTCCGGTGATTTTGCTGACGGCAATGGGCGAAACGGCAGACCGGATTGCCGGGTTGGAGACCGGTGCGGATGATTATCTGGCCAAACCGTTTGAACCGAAAGAATTGGTTTTGCGAATCAGAAATATTTTGAAACGGGCACCGAAAGAAAACGCACTTGAAAACCAAGTTCTGGATTTGGGACTGTGTCTGTATGACATGGAGAAGAAAGAGCTTTCCACCAAGCAAAATCAGATTATTCATATTACCCCGGTTGAACAGCTGCTGCTGTCAGTTCTCGGGCAGAAAGCCGGGCAGGTTTTTTCACGCGAAAAACTGGCGGAAATTTTGGGGGCCGGGCAAAGTCCGCGCTCAATTGACGTGCAGATTACCCGGCTGCGTAAAAAAATTGAAAGAGATTCCAAAAATCCGCGTTATCTGCAAACCGTGCGCGGAAAGGGGTATATGCTGCTTCCCGAATAACAAGGGTAAAAGACTTGTTTAGCGGTCGGTTAATACAGATTTGCCGGGCGGGCAAAATCTTATCACTCGACTCGCTATCCAAGTTTTTCGCTGTGCTATGTCATTCGGTTAGTTTTATATGGATTAATTTGCCGTAGAAGGCGACAAGTTTACACAATGTCCAAGGCTCGCGGCATTCGCCTCTTTCAATCAAATCAAGTTTGGCCGCGGGGATTAATGTTTTATGGCTCAATTTAATCAGGTTTAATTTGTGTTCGGTTCTGAGTTTGAATAATTCCATACCGCAGTCTTTGTAGAAGCGGTTTAAAATGTCAGTCTCTTTTCTTTTCATGATTTGTCCTTGTAAATTTTTTTGAATTTAATAATTGAGTGTGGGAGCTCAAAATAGTCTACAAGCAACTACCCGCCTATTCAATATATTCGGACGGACTCCCACATAAGCGGGCTTTATTAATTCTTGTAGAAGAGTTTTGAGCTCTTGACATGACAATAAGAGAAATGGGTGCGCTTGTCAATCTTTTGTAGTACTTTGTAACTTTTCGTTTTTGGAGGAATGATTATTTTGCTGGAATTTGCCGGCGAATGATTATAAGATGAGCGCAGTTATTGATTTTAGGAGTGAATAAATGCGAGTGAAATTTCCCGAAAAAATCGATAACACTTTGCGCTTTTTAAAGTATAAGCTTTTGCCGAAGACTTTATTTTTCCGCACGATGTTATTGATTTTTATTCCTTTGATTGTGGTTCAGGTGGTTTCGATTGTCGCCTTTTTTGACGGCAGCTGGGGCCGGGTCGGCAGACGTTTGTCGAATAACCTGACTTCCGATATGTCTTTTGTGATGCAGCTGATTGAAAAATCTCCCGATAAGCTGCAGGAAATCAAAAAGGTGACCGATGAAACGCTGGATATGAGCGTCAGTGTTTATCTGAACAAAGACAAACATCGGATTATCAATAAAGTCAGCCGCAACAACGAACTGGTTACCGGTTTTCTGGAAAGCGACCTGCGCCGCAAGTTTCCCGATTATCTGACCAGTATTTATATGGGCAAGGACGGCGACCGCAATTTGACGGTGTTTGTTGACACGCCGAAACGTTTGTTTAAGTTTGAGACTTCTTCCAAAAATATTTTCTCGACTTCGATTTTCGGTTTTGTCGCCTGGATGATTGGCACGTCAATGTTGCTGTTTTTGGTTGCCGTGCTGTTTTTGCGCATACAGGTTCGTTCGATTGCCGAACTGGCTCAGGTGGCCGAAGATTTCGGTAAAGGCATTGACAACAAGGATTTCAAACCGTACGGTTCTTCCGAAGTTCGGAAAGCGGCGATTGCCTTTATTAAAATGAAGGAGCGCATTCAGCGTCAAATCAGCGAACGTACGCAGATGCTGGCCGGGGTATCGCATGATTTGCGCACGCCGCTGACGCGCATGAAACTGCAGGCGACAATGCTGCCGGATCCGCAGGAGCAGAAGGATTTGCTGGCCGATATTGACGAAATGGAAAAGATGCTTGACGGCTATCTCTCTTTTGTCAGCGGCGAGGGCGGTGAAAAGGCGGCTTTCGTTGATATGAACGAGTTGATTTTGAGCGTGTTGAACAAATTCCGCAACCAAAATGCAATGATCCGTTATAAGACCAATGACCAGGTCAGTGCCATTCAGGGGCGGGAACAGGCTTTGAAACGGGCAATGACCAATATCATCGGCAATGCTTTCAAGTACGGCAAAACCGTGTCGGTTGACTTGGAGAGCAACAACCGCAAAATGGAAATTGTGGTTGACGATGACGGTCCCGGTATCCCGGCGGATAAGCGCGAAGAAGTGTTTAAGGCCTTTTATCGCCTTGACGAATCGCGCAATAAAGAAACCGGCGGCGTCGGCTTGGGTTTGTCGATTGCCAAAGATGTCATAACATCCCACGGAGGCACGATTGAGCTCCTGGACAGTCCTATAGGAGGCTTGAGGGTACTCATTTCTATTCCCTTATAGCACGCAAATTCGTAAATTCATGGCCTGGTTGGGCTAAACCTCAGTGGTGAGAATTTGCGAGCTACCCAAAGGAAAAAGCACCGGATTTTATTTCGGTGCTTTTTTCGTTGTTAAAACGATTTTAAGAGAATCAGATTATAATTGTTTGCAAGTTTAAGTTTTAGAGAGGACAGTTATGGTCGAAGAAACAGCAAATCAGCCGACGAATCCGGCCGATGAGGAATATGAATACGAATATATCGAACTGGCTGAAGGCGAAGAATTGCCGGAAGGAGCGGAATATGAGTATGAATATGTGGAGGTTCCCGCAGGTGAGGCAGCGGCAGTCGTTTCCGGAAACGGGGCAGATTTGTCTTCGGGTGAGAAGATGACAGCAACCGCGGAAGCCGACGTTCCGGCGGTGGAGATTTCTTCCGACACGGGGGCGGAGGAGGATATTCCGCAGTTTTTCAGAGAAGATGCGGCGCAGGAAAATGCGCCGGTTGAACCGCATGTGGTTTATGAACCGGTTTCCGCGGCAGACGAAAGCGGGGAGATTATTGAGGAACCTCGTTTTGAAATCGGTTTGCCGGGAGAAGATGCCGGAGAAAAAGTTTCCGAGCCGCATTTTGAGACGGACGAAGCAGCAGTTCCTGCGGCGGAAAAAGAGACGACAGCGGCAGTTTCGTTTGATGATGATTTTCTGAAAGCCGAGACCGGCGAATTCAGTCTGGATGATATTTTAGATGACGATTCACCTTTGCCGGACGTAACGGATTTGGCGGATGATGATTTTGAAAAAATGTTATTCGGAACGTCGGAGCCTGATTTGCATTTAAATGACGAGAAAACGGTTCCGGAAGTTTCGGCGGAAGCTGAATTTGAAATTGCGGAAGCACAGCAACCCGAAGAGCTTCCCTTAACGACAGAGACGCCTGCTGCTGAACCGTTTGCGACGGAAGATACAGGTCAAGCCGACAGGGAGGCCGAAGCGGGAGTTTTAGTGACAGACGGAGATAAACCGATAGCGGAAACTTTTGCGGGCTCGGGTGGTGAAAACGGCGGGGCAGATGAACAGATGCCAGAGCCAGAGCCAGAGCCAGAGCCAGAGCCAGAGCCAGAGCCAGAGCCAGAGCCAGAGCCAGAGCCAGAGCCAGAGCCAGAGCCAAATATCCCTGCCGAGGAAGAAAAAACTGAGATTGAGGCGGCAGAGATGCCGGAGGCAGAGGTTTTTGATGCGGTTGAGGCAGAGGAGAGTGGATCGCTGATTTTCGAGGAGATTCAGACAGAAAATCAGATTGAGCAACATGTGGTTACGGAACAGCCGGCCGGGGGTGAAATGAAATCGTTTTTGCCGGAAGCTGCGGTTGATGAAATAAAAGAAGATGAACCGTCGGAAACCGTTGTTGCCGCTTTTGAAGATGTGACTGGCGTTAAGACAGAACCGGAAAGCAAGATTGATGCCGGCGGAGATATTTTCGTCGAGGCTTCCGTCAGTGAAGATGAGGGTGTGCAGCAAATTGATGCCGCAACGGTTCCGGTTAAGGATTACCAAGTGCCGGAACCGAAAATACCGGAGGCTGCTCCGAATGAGGAAGTATCTGTTGTTGAGGAAACGGAAGAAAACGTTCCGGTCTTTGTTCCCCGGCCTTCGGTGCCGGCAGAAGAGATATCGGCAGACGGCCGGGAGTTTCAGCAAACGGATGAACAGCCGGTTGAAATTGTCTGTCGGGAATTGACTGATGATGAACGCGACGCCTTAATTCCGACATTTTATGAATTTAACAAGGGAGCCGGTTTTGGCCAATTCCAGGCAGATGAAAAAATATATAATCTGACTTTGAGTGATGTGGATTTTGAGACTTATGAGCTGGAAAACTGGAGTCTGATTATTTTTGACGATTACCGGCTGAGATTGAATCCGGAAGATAAAGAGCTGGTGCTGCCGAAAGCAGATAATGTTGTCCGTTATGCCAAACTGCTGAAGGGCGGCAAGACCAAGTTGGAACTGTTTAATGAAACGCAGTATAATTTTATGGCGCCGACTGAGGAGTTTGTCAAAATTCGGGGACATTTCATTTACGGCAATATCGCCAATAATTCAAAACTGATTATCAAGGATTTTATTAATCTTACCCTGAGCGATAAACAGGGACAGCTGATCAGTTTCAATAAACCGGTTTCCGGTTTGCTGACGGGGCCGAAGGCTGCCAAGCTTTATTTCTGCGACGTTCGCGGGATTTTGGTTCCGACAGGAAAAGTGCACCGCCGGAATGACGAACGGGAACAGGCGCGTGCCGTACGCTGGTACAGCGGGAACTCCGGCGACAAATGCTTTTCTTTTGATGCCCGCTCTGCCTCAGGAAACTTTGAAGGAACAGATCAATGTAAAATCATTCATGTCAACGTCGGCATTTCCAATTATGGCTGGAATATTTCGTTTGACAATGGGCTGTTTATGAGTTTTCGCGATTTGCAGGAATATCAGACCCGTTACGGGCAGCTTCCCGCCTCCTCCGGGGTTATTATTCACGGGCAGCAGACGCTGAAATTCAGCAATGTGGAGAAGATTGTGGTTTATGAGGCAGCGCAATACTTTACTTATGGGTAAAATGTGCTAAATGCAGGTCATGCTTGAAATTTTGTCGTTTGTGTATTGATTTATACACGTCCCTTCAAAATTTCTTCGCAGCACCTGCATTTATCCCATTTTCTTTGAGGCAGCCATGCCTGAAATTTTGTTGTTCGTGTATTGCTATACATATCTCTTCAAAATTTCAGGCTGCCTGTTTTATCTTATTTTTTGTTCAGCGGAAAGATTTGAACATTAGTGTTCATTTCAACTTTTTCTTCGGTGACGGCAGGTGCGGCCGCTGTTCCGTTAAGCAGAGAGCTGACGCTGCGTCCGGCGCTTTCCGGCTGACGGAGTTCCGGAGCCAGGGGATAAGCGTCTTTGGGCAGGCGTATCATCATATAGCCCGAACCGCCGCCATAAGCGGGGCCGGAAAAGCCGATGGAATAATAGCCGCCGATAAAGCCGTAGTCCAGGTCAATGTAATCAATTGCAAACAGCGTTTTAATCGTTGTCTGGCCGATGGTGGTCATTTTGCAGTTATAGCCGGCGTCTTCCAGAATGATGTTATTGACATTTTTGACATACATCAGGCTTTTGGCAGGAACACAGCTCGGGGTCTGTCCGTTGTAGGTAACATTGTAGTTGAGAACCAGTCCCAGTTTGGTGGTGCCGCTGCCGACAGAAACGTCGGTGATTTTAACGGCGTCGATATAGGCGTAAGCCGGAGTGATGCCGACGGTTATCGGCATGGTGATGAAAGTTTCGGTGCAGGTATGGCTGCCGGGGTTGGCGGCGCAGATAAGGGCGGTTTTATGATTATTGTTGTCAAAAAGGTGGAGCAGGCTGTTGTATATGTACTCTCTGGACATGGACAATTTGGCGGCAGCGCATTGTTTGCTGCGGCAGACGACGACCGAATTCGGCATTTTTATCGGCGCGTCATAAGCGGTGCCGCCGTCTTTTTCAAAAGGATGGTCCAGAAAGTTAAATGTGCTCTGGAAATTGCAGCCGCCGACGGCCAGCAAGGCCAAAACCGACAGGCTCTTTTTGGTGATAATCTTCAACACGACTTTATACCCTTTGTGTTCTTCATGAAAAACCTGCCCCTATCATAAGCTAAAGATTATAAAACAACAAAGTTTTTTTTCAGGTTATCAAGCGTATTTTAGGGGAAGACTCGGGGAAGGTCTTGCTATCGGCGGAAATAGGTTTATAGTCGGAATAAAGGAGGGAAAATGCGTTTTTGCGGATTGTTTGTTTTGTTGCTGCTGGGAGCCGGGAACGCGGCGGCGGAAGTGCGGGCGGTTGACGGCGACAGTCTGGTTGCGGAAGGCAGGCGGGTGCGTTTGCTGGGAATTGACGCGCCGGAGTATGCCCAGACCTGCGGTGACGTCCGGGGCTGTGATTATCCCTGCGGGCGGGAGGCACTGGCTTTTTTGCAGAAGCTGATTGCTTCGGAAAAAGTCGAATGCCGCAAAAAACAGCAGGATATTTATAAGCGGGATTTGAGCATTTGTTATGCCGGCGGCCGGGATATTAACCGTCTGATGTTGGAAAACGGCTGGGCGGTAGTTTACCGCAGCGATAATCCCGATTATCTGGCAGCAGAGGAAAATGCCCGCCGAAACAAACGCGGAATCTGGCAGGGAAAATTTATGAAACCGGAATTGTATCGGATTTTGATGAAATGACCGGAAAAGTGCATTTTTGCACAGATTCTTGTTGACAGAGCTGAAAACTTATGTATATTGCAAGCAACGTTTTATGTTTAAAATAACGAAAAATTAGGTGAATAAAAATGTACGCAGTAATTAAAACAGGCGGAAAACAATACAAAGTCGCCTCAGGTGATGTTGTTAAGTTGGAAAAAATCGCCGGTGAAGAAGGTAAAGAAGTAGTTTTTAACGAAGTTCTGGCTTTGGACGATACCATCGGTACGCCGTTGGTTGCCGGTGCCAGCGTTAAGGCTAAAGTATTGAAGCAGACCAGAGATGACAAAATTATTGTCTTCAAAAAGAAAAGAAGACAGAATTACCGTCGCAAGAACGGCCACAGACAGAGCATCACTTTGGTTAAAATTACCGACATTCTCGGTAAATAGTTAGGTTTTAGGAGATTAAATCATGGCACATAAGAAGTCAGGCGGCAGCTCAAACAACGGACGCGATTCCGAAGGACGCCGTTTAGGTTTGAAAAAGAGCGGCGGTCAGTCCGTTATTCCGGGCAACATCATTATCCGCCAACGCGGCACCAAATATCACCCGGGTGAAAATGTCGGTCTGGGTAAAGACCATACGATTTTCGCTACGGCTGAAGGCAAAGTTGAATTCAGCAAAAAAGCCGGTGACAAGACAGTCGTTTCTGTTGTTACCGAGTAGTTGAAAATTCAATCAACAGGTGGAGGGGGTGTCTAACATCCCCTTTATTTTTCTAATCGGAAGATTACTTTGAAAGTATCTTTTCTTTGGATTGTAAAGTAGAAAAACATGAAGTTTTTGGATCAGGCGAAAATATTTATTCAATCGGGGGACGGCGGCGCCGGATGCGTTTCTTTCCGTCGGGAGAAGTATATTGAGTTCGGCGGCCCAAACGGCGGTGACGGCGGAAAAGGCGGCAGCGTCTATTTTGAAGCGGTCGAGAATCTCAATACGCTGATTGATTTTCGTTACCGTCAGCATTTCAAAGCTCATAAAGGGCAGAACGGAATGGGGTCGCAGATGACCGGCGCCAAAGGTGAAGATATTATCATCAAAGTTCCGGTAGGGACCGAGGTTCTGGCTGAAGACCAGAAAACAGTCATTGTCGATATGGTCAAGCCGGGGCAGATTTTTATGATTGCCAAGGGCGGTGACGGCGGTCGCGGCAATATGCAGTTTAAGACGTCGGTTAATCAGGCGCCGCGCTATGCCGAACCGGGGTGGCCGGGACAGGAAATGTGGGTTTGGCTGCGGCTGAAAGTAATTGCCGATGTCGGACTTATCGGACAGCCGAATGCGGGAAAGTCAACTTTCCTTTCCGTGGTAACCAAAGCTCGTCCGAAAATTGCCGATTATCCGTTTACAACGCTACATCCGAATTTGGGTGTGGCTTGGGTTGACAATTATGAAATGGTTATTGCCGATATTCCGGGGCTGATTGAAGGAGCGCATGAAGGGACAGGGCTTGGCGACCGTTTTCTGAAACATGTCGAACGCTGTGCCGCTTTTCTGCATATTGTTGACGCAACGGCCGAGGATGTGGTGAATGATTATAAGGTTATTCGCCGCGAACTTGAGCTGTATGATGACAAACTGATGAAAAAGCCCGAAGTTGTGGCTCTGAATAAGTGCGAATCTTTATCGAAAGAAGAAGTTGAAAAGAAAGTTAAAGCGATGGAAAAGGCTGTCGGGCATAAGGTTTATGCAATGTCGGCCATTGCCAAACAAGGTATTTTTGACTGTCTGCTGGATTTGAATCAGTATATTACCCGCGACAGATTGAAGAAAAATCAGGAAGAAGTTAACAACAAAGAAGAAGAAAATACCGTTAAGGAATGGTCTCCGATTTAAATTTTACAATCGGATTGACGGAATCTAAATATAAAAGGAGTTATGACGTGACGAAAGCAGCTGTTCAACAAGATGAAGACAAGGTCTTGGAAATTATTGAAAAAACATTGGATGACAACAAAGCCGAAGATGTTGTTGTTATTGACCTTCGCGGCAAAACTTCGATTGCCAACCAAATGGTGGTTGCCAGCGGTACATCGCAGCGTCATGTCGCTTCTCTGGCGGAGAAAGTTCAGGAAAATCTGAAAGCAGCCGGTTTTTCTTCTACGATTGAGGGTGAAGAGAAAGCCGATTGGGTTTTGATTGATGCCTTTGATGTCATTGTTCATATTTTCAAGCCGGAAGTGAGGACGTTTTATAGTTTGGAAAAAATGTGGTCCTCTTTAAAAATTCGTTCTGTGGACAACTAATACAGAATTTTCAAGACGGAAGTTTCCTCACGTACTCGTGTGTATGCTGCGGTACTTCCGCTTTTAATTCTTATTATTTGTCACACATACCAAATTTTTAGGTAAAGTTTGTTCTGTGGCTGATTAATACAGATTTAGCAGGTTGGCAAAATGCTCACGTACTTTTGCCAATTCCGACTAAGTTGCTGTATCGTTGCGCTGTCGCTAGCCTGAAAATCAACAAACTTTGTCTGTTGTCAGAAAACAATTCACCGGATTGTTTTCTTTCCGTCAGTGCTTTTCGGCGAAAAATAGTCCCCCAGACTATTTACTGCCGCAGTACTCCGCTTTTTCCCCCTTAAAATCTTATTACTCGCCGCATATAATGTGTTTTAATCAATTTAGTTCTACGGACAACTAATACAAAAATATCAGGTTACTTTGGGCCTCCCGGAAGGGAGGCTTTTTTTGTGTAACAAAAAATTCATGAAAAAAGTTCGTGCATTTTTAATGTAAGTATATTATTCTAAAAGCAGGCTGATTTTTATGTCAGTCCAAGAATGGACTTTAGAATTAGAGGAGACGGAACATGAATTTTTTGAAAAAGAATCTTTTTACCGTTTGCGGTTTGGTTTTGCTGGTAACAATGGGGTTGTGCAGCGAGGCTTGGGCAGACGGTGCCAGTTTAATGACGACGGCGCAAACCAAAACCCGTAATGTGTTTGACAATGTCAAGACGATTACTTTTATTATCGGCGGTTTCGGCTTGGTCGGGATTGCTTATTCGGCAATTATCGGCAAGGTTAATTTGAAGTGGTTTGCCGGTTTGGCTTTGGGCTTGGCTATTTTGGCCGCCGCCGGGTCAATCGTTGAGTATGCGACAGGTTCAACCGATGCCGGTTTGGCAACGACTTTCGGCAATATCTGACAGGTTTACCTATTATTATGTTCTCCGGAAAATTTAGCAAAACTTCGTGGAGAAAAAAGCCCGCGTTCCTAAACCGCGGGCTTTTTTAGAGGTTGAACAATTTTTTAATAAAAACGGCGGTCGATAAAATGGGCGGTTGTTCCGCCGCATTTGACAAAGAAGTAACCGTCCTGCTGTTGCCATATCCAGCCCCGGGTTTTGTGCTTAAAACCCGGAAGCTGTATCCAAGTCAGGGTCAAATCGGCTGTCCGGGGCGGAAAATCCATAAATTTCCGGCAGAAGTTCAGCACTTGTTTGAGCGTGTAAACGGCCTTGTCGTTGGTTGCGACGGTAACCAGGCCGGATTCTACTTTTTCATCTTCTCCGGCGTTTTCGAATAATTCGTCGTTTTTCTTCAGGTATTCCTGAATTTTTGTTTTTGCTTCTTGTTTCATAATAGTAAAATTTATAGATGTTTTTGTTTATGGGCGATTTCTTCGGCAAGTTTTACCATTGAGAGAAAAACTTTGTGGGTAATGCCGTCGAACGTATCGGTTTGAAAATAGTTTAATCCCTGATTTTCATACCAGAAGGGTTCGTCATCCAGAACCAGATGATGTTGAACCTGATATTTTTGCAGGATATCCCTGACGTAGAGCTGGCGATCGGTTCGTACCGGGGTTATTTCAATTTCCGGATGCAGGAAGAGGTTATCAACCTGGTAAACCTTTCTGAACATTTGTTCCAGTTCTTCCCGGCTGTATTTTCCCGGGCTGGATGAAATCGGAATGAAGTAGGCGGGCAGGGCTGCTTCCCATGCTATGTAGGAGAGGACCCTTATCATTGAATGGCTGAAAGGAGCCTGTTCCCGATTGTGATAAGTCGGAAATCCTTCCGCATAAGTTTTGACCACGCCGTCATAATCGACAAACATATATAAGTACGTATTCATGATAATTGGTTTTAATTAATAATAAAAAGATAGTCAGACTATGCCTTCTTTTGTCTAAAATGTCAATCATAACTTAGGGCTTGTTTTGCCGCCGTGTTCAATGTTAAACTGTCTGAAATTTATGGAGGATGAAATGAAAGTTTTAATTATAGCTATCGGCAAGTGCAGGAAGAATTCTCCCGAAGCGCAGATTATTGCGGAGTATATCAAACGTTCAGGCTGGGAAGTTGTCATTAAAGAAAAGGATAATGCCACACAGGCGGAAGAGGCAAAATTTTTGCAGGAATCCATTCCCGCCGGAGCCAAAGTCATTGTTCTTGATGAGCGCGGGGAAAATATCAAAAGTTTGGAATTGGCGCACCGAATCGAAAACTGGATGCTGAACGGCTGTTCTGAAATTTGTTTTTTAATCGGCGGCGCTGACGGACATTTGCCTTCAACCCGTGAACGAGCCGACATGCTGCTGTCTTTCGGCAGGCTGACTTTACCGCATATGCTGATGCGGGCGGTTCTTGCCGAGCAGATTTATCGGGTTCAGACGATTATCGCTCATCACCCTTATCATCGGGAGTGAAAAGCTTTCTCCCTGTTTATGCATGCTTTTGGATTTGAATATTAACGGTGCACTTATCCGAACTCTTTGATTTTGTGTCAGGCCGGTATCATAAAAAAAGCGGCCCTGAGGCCGCCGGTTAAACTGTCAGACTTTGGATTACTTATAGACGGCGAGGGTTTGACCGTCAAAGATTTTTTTGATTTCGGCAATGCAGTGTCTGCTTTTTTTGCCGATTTTGTAAATGCGCTGATCCAAGACATACAGACCGTTGTTGCCGATAGCGAGGATGGTCTGACTGTCTATGATCGTCAGATACAGCTTGGCAGGAATGTCGTCTTCGCCTTGAACTCTTTCAATCTTTTGGATGGAAAGCTGTTCATATTCCAAGCAGTGCTGGAAAATTTCCATAGCGGTCTGAATGTCTTCGACCGGCTGCTTGAAAGTCAGAACCGGTAAATTGCGAGCCGGAATTCCGGTATTGAGCGCGTTGCTGTTGTTGGTAAACTGCCGGCGGATGTCAGCGATTAATTCTGTCTGAGAGAAATTAAGCTTTTTCATTTTTTAATAATTTTAAGTGTTATAAAAATAGAAAATTTGCTTTCTATTATGTCTAATTTCTGTCAATTGTCAAGATTTAATTGTGTCGGGAAATTTTTTTGTCAGAGGTTTTTCATGGCCAGTAGTTCAAGTTCTTTGATTTTGTCACGGTAAACCATAGCTTCCTCGAATTCCAGGTTTTGGGCGGCTTCTTTCATTTTACGGTTATATTCCTTGAGCTTTTTATCAATATTCTTAAGATCTTCGACTTCTTTACTGTCGTCTTTGATAAAGTCGCCTTCCGTCATTTCCTTGAGTGAAGAAGCGATGCTTTTTTTGATGGTTTTGGGGGTAATGCCGTGTTCGGTATTATATTTTATTTGTTTTTCCCGGCGGCGGTTGGTTTCTTCCAGCGCGGCTTCAATGGAACCGGTCATACGGTCGGCGTAAAGAATAACTTTACCCTCGGCATTGCGGGCAGCCCGGCCGATAGTTTGAATCAGCGAACGGGTTGAACGCAGAAAACCTTCTTTATCGGCATCCAGAATGGCAACCAGCGAGCATTCCGGAATATCCAGCCCTTCGCGCAGCAGGTTGATGCCGACTAAAACGTCAAAAACGCCGAGACGCAAATCACGAATGATTTCGATACGTTCGAGCGTGTCGATGTCTGAATGAAGGTAGCGCACTTTGATGCCGTTTTCGTTGAGATATTCGGTGAGGTCTTCGGCCATTTTTTTCGTCAGGGTCGTTACCAGAACGCGTTCTTTTTTGGCAATGACCTTACGGCATTCTTCCATCAGGTCATCTACCTGATTCTCGACCGGACGGACAACGCAAACGGGATCGGTCAGTCCGGTGGGGCGGATAACCTGCTCGGCAAAGACTCCTTTGCTCTGTTCCAGTTCCCAGTCGCCGGGGGTGGCGGAAACAAAAACGGTTTGTCCGCGCATCATATTCCATTCTTCGAATTTCAGCGGACGGTTGTCAACGCAGGACGGCAGCCGGAAGCCATATTCCGACAAGGTTTTTTTGCGGTTATAGTCACCCCGAAACATGCCGCCGATCTGAGGAACGGAGATGTGGCTTTCGTCAATGAAAATTAAGGCATTGGGCGGCAGGTATTCAAACAGGGTCGGCGGCGGTTCGCCCGGTTTGCGGCCGGTCAGATAACGGGAGTAGTTTTCAATGCCTTTACAATGGCCGGTGGTTTCGAGCATTTCCAAGTCGAAACGGGTGCGCTGTTCAATACGCTGGGCTTCCAGCAGTTTATTGTTATTTTTGAAGTTTTCGACAGTTTCGGCCAGTTCTTTGCGAATGCTGGTAATTGCCTGAGAAATGGCCGGGCGCGGCGTGACGTAATGATTGGCCGGGTAAACGGTGACTTTTTGCAGAGAAGCGGTCTTTTTGCCGGTCAGGCTGTCAAATTCATAGATGTCATCTATCTCATCGCCGAAGAAGGATATTCTCCAGGCCCGGTCTTCATAGTGGGCGGGAAAGATGTCCAGCGTGTCTCCCTGAACCCGGAAAGTGCTGCGGACGAAATTCGTCTGATTCCGTTCGTATTGCAATTCGGTCAGGCGTTTGTAAACATCCCGAGGCTCCACATTGTCGCCGACGGCCAGCGGCAGGGTCATGGCTGCATAAGATTCAACGTCGCCCAAACCGTAAATGCAGGAGACAGAGGCCACGATAATGACGTCGTTGTTTTCCAGAATGTTACGGGTGGCCGCGTTGCGCATGCGGTCAATTTGCTCGTTTAAGGCCGAATCCTTTTCGATATAGGTGTCGGTTTTGGGAACATAGGCTTCGGGCTGGTAATAGTCGTAGTAAGAGACGAAGTATTCAACATGGTTGTTGGGGAAAAACTCTTTCATCTCGCTGTAAAGCTGGGCGGCCAGAATTTTGTTGGGTGCCATAATCAGTGACGGCCGCTGACATTGTTCAATTACTTTGGCCATGGTGAAGGTTTTGCCGCTGCCGGTTACGCCAAGCAGAACCTGATTCTTTTCGCCGCGTTCAATGCCTTCGCACAAATCCCGGATTGCTTCCGGCTGGTCGCCGGAAGGTTCAAACGGACTTTCGATTTTAAATTTATTGTCGGACATTGTTTTGAACTGCTGGCGCTTCGGTTAAGTTCGATTTCAGCAGCGACTTGTTGTAAATTTTGGCGAAGTCGCTGAATGTTTCAATATCGTTGATTGCCTTGTCTATGACTCTAATATTGATTTGGTCGTTTTCAAGTGTATCGGTAAGAACGCTGAAGGCGCTGTAATATTTCGTATCTTTGAAGTAAGGCATAAATTTGTTGCGCAGGCGGACAATTACGGTTTCCCTTCCGGCTTTTTTCAGTGCGGTTGCCCAGTCAAGAATATAATTTATCTGCTCTTCGCTCAGCGGCTGGCCGGGGGTTGGTTTTTCAATGAGGTATTTAATGGCGTCGGCAGCGTCGCCCCACATATTTCCGTTCCAGAAAATTTCGCTTTTAAGCAGCAGGGCATTTTTGCTGTAATCGTCTTTCAGCAGTTCCAGAGCCTGAGCTTCGTTGCCGGTTCCGGACAGAGCTTTGGCGCGGACGATGCGGCGTTGCAGCTCAATGGTTTTCGGCAGGCCGGGCGTCTCAGTCCGGTCGAGAATGTCCAAAGCTTCATGGTTTTGACCGTTAAACAGCTGGATTAATGCCAGACGGGAACCGAACGTCGCTTTTTCCAAAGCGGTCAATTCTCCGGTTCTTAACCGGGAATCGAGCAGTTCATATGCCCGGTCAAGCAAGTCAACCGCGACCAGACGGTCGGCCAGTTTTTGGATAATGGCATTGTAATGACGGCTTTTCGGCGGCAGCCAGTTGTAATCCTGATAAAGGGCCAAAGATTTTAAGGCACTCAAATTGTCGGCCTGATTATTAAGATAAATGTCTTCAATCAGTTTGACCATGCGGCGTTCGATTTTCGGCTTATCCGCGGCGGGAGATATTTTTTCCATGTTTTGCAGGGTGCGGAGCGCCTGATAGTAATCGAAATTGCGAACATACAAGTCGCTGAGGTCGCTGAGCAATTGTTTTTTGAACTCTATTTCGCCCCAGGCAAAGCGCAGCCCCTCCAGCTCGCGAATCGCTTTGGCAGGAGGAATAACGTTAAGGCGGATTTCCAAATCGGCAATTTTTTTGCGGGCAAGGGATGAATATTTGAGGTCGTTGCTGTTGGCCGCTTTGCGATATTCCTGAATGGCGTTGCGCGGATATCCCTGCATGAGGATTTTTTCCGCGGTCAGATAATTGACCAGAGGCATCAGGTTGCGCGGGGTATCCATGGTTTTCAGAATATCGATAAAGCTTTGGGCGGTGATGTCATCTCCGGCGGCGATTGCCGTAACCGCGCCGACTTTGGCGATGGCACCGCGGATTTCCGGCGGGTAGTTGCGTACCAAATTGAGATAGCTGATTAATACGGCGTTGTTTTCCGGGGTAGGTTCCAGTGCCGAAGCAGCCAGCGTTCGCCAGAAAACGGCTTCGTTAATTTCCGGCAATCGTCCGAATGAGAAGTTTTCCAGAGCCTGTTCATAGCGTCCGGCCAGAAAATTGGCCACGCCCAGCAATCCGTGGAAACGTTCCGTTTCGGTCTCGGGAGCTTTGTCTGCAATCAGTTTGTTCAGAATATTCAGCGCATTGGTGCCCAGACCTTGAGATATGTAGTATTTGGCCAATTCAAGTTTGGCGTTGTTTTTTTGCTCGTCTTCCGCTTTGATTATTTCCTGACGGAGCTGATCTTCCGCTTCGGCAAATGTTTTTCCGAGAAGCTCTTTGTTGAAGTCGGCGGACAGGCGGGCGATGCGGTTGTCAATCTGATTGAGCTGTTCCTGATGTTTGAGAAAGTCCAAATCGGGCGAAATGTTTAAACCGCGGCGGACAGCCTGAATGGTGTAACCGGTATTTCCCCGGCTGAGTGCAATGTCCAATGCGTCGGCATTAAGAGCCACACCCTGAATTGTCGGCAGCAGGGTTAAGTCGGGATAGCGGTATTCGTCTTTGATGCCCAGGCCGATGTCGGTGCTGGTTCCGGTGACGATCAGGTCTCCGACTTCCGGGTCAATAATCGAAACAACTTCTCCGGCTGCCGTGGAAGGGATAAACAGGTAAGGCTGATTGCTGACGTTGTATTGGGTATAAACCGGGAGGTCCTTGGTTTCTTCCGGCGCATCGCGGGTAAAAAGGTCAACAATCCACAGCAGTCCTTCCTTACGGACGGAAGCGTTGAGCTTGGTCTTGGGCAGAATGCGGAGAATGGCTGCTCCGGGATGGGGAATTTGCAAGACTTCATCGGCTACGGGAGCGGCCGCTTCCCGCAGGCTCTCAATATCCAGATTTTGCGGGTGGTCAAAAATAACCCAGATGTAATTGCCGCGGCGGAAAACGGAGAGGCCGACCGGCATATTCCAAGAGAAGCTTAAACTGGCGACCTGGTTGGGCTGGACCGGCGCAACCTGCGCCGAAGTCATGGCGGTTTGGAGCCGGGTCAGATTCTGATTGCGAATATTTATCGGAGCCGTGGCTACCGGCGGCACTATTTCGGTGTTTTGTTGTTGCGGAAGGAGGCTGTTCTCCAGATCAAAAACAATTTTGTTTTCGTGTTCGAACGATTTTTTCAGTTTGGCCGGGAAAATGATGTCCAATCCGCCTTCAGGGTTAATCTGCTGGAGAACATATGCCGCTTTGCCGTAGTTTTCCAGTTTGGAAGTTTTGAGGTCCGGTCTTTTTTTGAATGAAACGGTTGTCGTTTCAGGGCCTGCCTTGACGATATATTCAGGTTTACGGCCGGGAGCAAATTCAAAGCTGAAGCGAGAAAAATCCTGGTGATTGCCGTAGTTGAGCAGCAGACGGTTGAGACGGCTGTCTATTCCCCTGTCGGCCAGTTCGCCGTCTTGTTTCCGTAATTTGATAATCAGATTGCCGTCGTTGCGGAAGTTTTGAACCGATAGCGGTTCTTTCAGCGTCAGAAGCATGCTCTTTTGATTGTTGGCGATGTTTGCGGCAGCAACCAGCGACGGAAGCTTTGCTGCAATATCCTGCAACCGGTCGGCCAGCGGGCGGCTGAAAGACAGATAGAGTTCCCTGTCTTTGCCTTCAATCGTATAATCAACATTATCGGCAAGAGGAAGGGTGATGATGGTTTCTTCCGCGGTACCGGTATATTGCGCAGTTTGGGCAAAGGTATCGAAACAGCTCAAAAAAACGGCGCTGCAGATTGTTGTCTGCAGAAAAAAACGAAATCTATGTTGCCGTTTGATTGTCAAGTTCTTTATCCGGGTTAAAAATTATTGCCTATGATTTTGTCGGTTATCTCTTTGGCTTTTTCCGCTTTCATTTGCGAGAGGATGGCCGAAGAGGTGGACGGTTTCATTTCTTTAAGCAGCGAGACGGTTACGTCAATGTCAAGCGTGTTGAAAATGCGAGCAGCGTCTTTAGGTTTCATGGTTGAATAAACTTTGACCAAGGCGTTGATTTTAGCCCGTTCTTTATCGTTGTATTCTTTAATCAGTTTGCGCAGTCTTTGTTCATAATCCTGCAACTGTTTCAGCCGTTTATCAATTTCCTGCTCGGCAACTTTGAGCTGGACGGCTTTCTTGTCGATTTCGCGGCTGCGGATGTCAAGAGCTTCCCGACGTTCGGCCAGTTCCTGCAAAATCATGATTTCTGACTGGGTGAAGCCGGAGTTTGGGGTGGGCGTTCCGGCCGGCGTGTCGGAACCGACGGAATCCGAGGCTTCGAGAAGTTTATTCAAATCGGCGGTTTCTTTATTGTTTTTTTCTTCGGCCGCGGCGAGAGACTGGGAAATGCTGAACCTGTCGGCTGCGGGGTTTTTCAACATGTCGAAAAGGTTATTGATACGGACGGACAGCATTAACGTCGCCATAAAAATAACCATGGGCAAAATGCGAAAATGTTGTTTCAGTGTTTTAAACATGCGGCAAACCTTATTTAATAGAGCGCAGGGCTTTTAATAATTCCATTTCGGCGAGAGAACGCGAATCTTCGGCTTCTTCGTGCAGTGAAGATTTTGCTGTTTGCGGGGCAGAAGAATTTCCGTTTTTGATTTCCCGGCCGGCATGGATAACGTTTTCCAGACGGTCGGCCAGATTGTCGGCCCGTTCGTTGATGAAGGTTAAGTCATCTTTGAGATTTTTGGCGCTGTCAATAACCTCTTTCAAGTTTTCCGACGAATGTTCGGTAACCGATTTCAGTTTCGGAATGGAGTTTTCGGCCTTGTTGGTGGCTTCGTTGAGGGAAGAAATCAGCTGTGACAGGCTTTTCTGGTTCTGGCGGAGCAGACTCAGATTCTTATTCAGCTTATAAGCGTAAATAATGGTGGGGATCAGCAAAATGATAATGCTCAGATTTATGATTAATTCCAAACTATCCATTTTTTTCTGCCTTGCCTTGAATCTTGATGACAACGTTTTCCTCTTTGCGTCCCATGGAGCCGGTGAACAGCGGCACGTCGCCGCAAAGGACGGTGACATCGTCGTGGGGATACATGTCAAGCGGGAGGAAAGATCCTTTGTCCCATTTGGCAATTTCGCCGAGGGTAATCATTTTTTCTTTGAGAATGGCCTGCAATTCGACGTCGGTTTCCCACAGCTGTTCAATCAGGTGGTTTTCCCAGATGGCGTCACGGCCGTAGCGTTCACCCATAAACATTTGGAGCAGCAGGTCGCGGATGGGTTCCAGCGTGGCATAGGGAATCATCAGATCGATTTTGCCGCCGCGGTCTTCCATGTCTATCCGCAGGCGGGCAACAATGACCGCGTTGGACAAGCGGGAGATGGTGGCAAAGCGGGGATTGGTTTCCAGCCGGTCGTAACTGAACGTGACTGAGGTGATGGGGTCAAAGGCGGTAGAGAGGTCGGCCAGAATGAGATCGATCATGTCTTTGACCAGATTGAGTTCAATGGTGGTGTAAGGGCGCCCTTCAATGCGCATGGCCGCGGTGCCGCGCCGTCCGCCGAGCAGAACGTCAACAATCGAATATACCAGCGAGGAGTCAAAAGACATCAGCCCGTAGTTGTCCCACTCTTCGGCTTTGAAAACGCCGAGCAGGGTCGGCAGGGTGAGCGAATCGATATATTCGCCGAAGCGCATGGATTCAATGTTGTCGAGCGAGACTTCGACGTTATCCTGCGTGAAGTTGCGCAGCGAGGTGGCCATCATACGGATAAGACGGTCGAAAACGATGTCAAGCATCGGCAGTCGTTCGTATGACACCATGGAAGAATTTAAAATAGCCTGGACGCCGGTTTTCATAGTGTAGCCGTCGTCTTCCCCTTCCTTGTCGGCAGAATAGCCGAACAGGGTATCAATTTCTTCCTGATTCAGAATTTTGGAATCGCCGTCGCCGGAAACGGAAGCCGCATTGCCGCGGTCACGAACCTCAATCATGTCCGTCCAGTCTTGATTCTTTTCTTCCGGGGCGTTTGCCGGAGCGGGATTGTTTTCTTCAGCCACTTTTCAGTCCTCTTTTAATTATTTTTCTGAATATCAAAGGTTTTGAAATTCAGGTTGGATACTTTAACCGGGGCAGTCAGCAAATTGATGCGGTAAAGCAGCTCTTCCTTGAGATTGTACAATCCGTCAGAGCCGCTGATTTCATCCGGCGTCAGTTCGACAATGTGAGCCAGCAGGGTGTCGTTAATCCGCGGAAGCATGGCTTCGATTGTCTTTATATCATCGACCGAGGATAATTCAATGCTGATTTTTACTTTGACGTTTGATGACGTTTCGGCAGATGAGCGCAAGCGGACGGACAACTCGGGAAGCGTGTAAAAAACGGTTATTTTTCCGGCGTCTTCGCCTTCACCGGCAGTTGTTACAATACTGAAATCGCCTTCGCCGCCGAGGTGGTCCTTGCGAGTGAAGACGGTGATAAAACTGACTGCCAGGCCGATGACGACAATAACCGGCACAACGTAAATTAAAACCTTTTTTTTGTTAAAAGGTTTAATCTGCAGTTCTTCGTCTTCGGCTTTGTCGAAGCTTTCGTCTGGTTTGACCATAGTTTTCCCCATTCTTAAACTATTCTCACAGACATTTTACATTATTAATTTTATTATTAAACATTAAAAAGCGACTTATTAAACGGATTTAAGGTTTTAAGCCTCCGGTGAGAGGTTTTTTTCTGATTTTAACCAATAATTATCGAATAAAAGAGTAGAATTAGGCGAATTGGAGTAATCGGGCCGCGGTTGGGCGGATTTTTATGTTACAGATATGTTAAATTTGCAGTGGATTAAAGGCTTAACCATAGCAAAAACAGGTGTTTTATGGTAATATAAAAGAGACGCGAAACGGCCAAATAAGGTGCAATGTTATGTATGTTTGGGTATTGTTGGCGACATTTATTGCGATGTTGTATGCCTTTAACCTGTCAACCAGGGAAGATATGCGCTCCCTGTACACGGTTCCGCAGGCAGAATCGGTTGTGGCCAAAATCGTTACCCAGCATCGGGCAGCCCGGCAATATATGAAAGACCATCTGCCGCCGGATAACGGGACAACAACGATTTCCTACTATCCCGGCGAAATTAAGATTGATGACTTGCAGTATTATCTGCCGTACGGTTTTGAACGTGACAGCGAATATACGTCGCTGATTTATTGTCTGGACAGGGAAAGCACCAATCTGTCGCAGGCGGTGCCCGGGTGTTCCGCAACCGGAGCCAGCTGCTGCAATGATCCGAAAACGGTGGCTTATCTGGTGACTTTCGGCTGTGTGCCGTCGCGGTGGCGGAATATTTTTACCGGAAAGCCGGACAATGACTTGCTGAAAGCGATGGAACGCGTGGTGGGGGCCGGCTCCGACTTCGGTTATGCCGACAAATCAGATGCCAGCCGCTGGGCAGCAACGGAAACGGTTAAGTCAACCATGGCAATCCGCGGGCGGGAGGTGACTTATACCTCTATTCCGCAGTATATTATTTCCAACAGTTTGGACGGGGTCGGAAACAAGTCGTTCAACAAGGTTTGCGTCAATAACAAAAACTGTCCTTACTGTTTGATTTATATGACCTCTTATCACTAGGAAAACGGGGAGAAAAACAATGCAAAAGCAATTAAAGTCAAAATTAAACGAGCTCGGCAGCTTGATGATTGAGGCTATGGCAATGTTGGCCCTCATTTCCATGGTGACGCCGATTTTGTATAAAAAGTCCGCCGAACGGACGACCGAGCTGCAGGATATTAACGCGGCGAGCGAGGTGCGGGCGCTGATTAAGTCGCTGGACGATTATGTCAGCGACCACTATGATGATATTATTCAGGGTAAAAAGGTGCAGCAGAACTGTAATACGGCCGAAGTGGATTACAGTGATATGATTGCAACATCAGGGCAATCTACGCAGAAGAAAACAATTAACATCAACCATTTTTGCGAATATCTGCCGTACGGTTTTCTGGATAAAAGTAAAAATGCACAAGATTCCAAGACTTTCAGCAAAAACTATCAGGTGGTTTTGAAAAAAGTTGACGGCGGTGACGGCCGGAAGAGAGTGGTTACCGCGTTTTTGATTACCGAACCGAGTGACGGCGGGACTTTCCCGAAACTGCGCGCTTCCCGTATTGCGTCAATGATCGGGAGCAACGGCGGTTATATTAACGTTGCCAATAATGTTGCTTCGGCGATGGGTACCCAGGGTATTTGGAGTGTAGATAATCTGAATACTGATTTGGGAATTGCCGCCAATAAGGTGAAAGACGGAGCGATTATTGCCTCTTCGGTACAGGGAATTGCCGCGCAGGGCGGTGTGGATAATGAAAACGTGCTGTATCGCAAATGGCGCAGCAATCGTGAGTTAAATACGATGGAAACGACGTTGCTGATGGGTGCAAATGCGGCGCAGGGACAAAATATTATCAATGTAAACCAGATGATTATCGAGGCAGGGCGGCCGGGAAATTTTGAAACCGGAACGTCAGAGGCGGATCATGCTCTGTATGTTAAAAAAGGCGGAGCAACGATTAAGGGCGGTATTAAGGCCGCGGATGCTTTGTTTACGGTGGATACGGCAGGTAAGACGACGGCTGTGGAATTTGTGGCCGGCAATTTTGACGCCAAGCAGGATTTGTTAAAACTCGGCGATGCCTTTACGGCAACCAACAGCGGACTGACGGTAAAATATAACGGCGGCACCTGGGGAGATGAAACAGGTGTTACCGATGCTCCGGTTAATATTAATGCCAATACCAAAATAACCGGAAATCTGCATGTGACCGGAAATGAATATGTCGGCGGTAATTTGAGAGTTAAAGGTACGATTGATGCCGATAAACTGCATGCGCGGACACAATTGACCGTCGGCGGTACGCCGTCTGCCCCGACCAATGCAGTGGTTACGGAAACCAGCTCCGTCTTTAAACAGCCGGATTTCCGAATTGGCGGTACCAATAAAAATGATGCCCGTTTGTTTACCAATGCGACAGAATCTGTTTTGCGCGGCGGAACCGGCGGCTTGCTGTTGGATTCTTCGCATAATGTGACAATGCAAAGCGCAGCAGCCGGAGGCATTACGGTAACAGCAGGTTCCGGGCATTTAAATATGAGTTCGACCGGACAAGTAAATATTACCAGCGGTACGCCAGATGCTTCTCCGATTTCGCTGAATGATCAGATGATGAAATTAATGAGATCAACCAATAAGATTGAATCAATCATTAATTCTTATCGTATCGCGACGTCTGCCGGCGGTGATACGCAGGCCTTTATCAATCCGGGCGGCAAACAGCTGTTGACTAAAAATATGAAGTTACAGGTTCAAGATCCCAAAGGCGGTGATATCTTGGTGGTTGACCCGCTGACACAGGATAAAGGGGCTGCGACCATGAAAGGCAAGCTGACTGTAACCAATACGGATGCAACGAAACTGTTTCAGGTTACGCCGAATAACCAGACGGAAGATGTTTCGACCGTTAATGTCAGCAATGATTATCTGCGGGTAAACCAGTTAAAAGACGGAACCAAGGTTTTAACGGTTGATACGACGGCAGCATTGAAGGCTGATACAGAAGCAAATAAAGGGCCGGTTTATGTCCGCAAGGGAGTTATGGAGCTGGCAACAAACACCGGTACGACGGCCAGAGATTTGTCTGAACATCAGGGGTATGTCAAAGCCGACCGTTTTGTTGATAATAAAGGGTTGGATACATCGGCTCTGAGCAAACCGACAGATTTGGGAGTTTCTTTTGTTCAGCAGGGGGCTGCCGGAGCCTATGACTATTATCAGGTTAATCCGGCTTACACTTCGGTGATGCATGATATTAAACTGACAACCCGCGGCGGGGCTCGGTTGAGCGACATTCTGCCTGACTTTATCAATAAGGGGATTTATATTGTCGATAATACCTATAAAGCAGATGCAGTCGGTGATTCCTGGGCCAAGCGGGATGCCAACGGCTATCATACCGGCGGGTTTAATCCTCTGACGGCTTTTTCCGACTGCGGGACTACTCACTCCTGCGAGGTCAGTCCGTGGGCCGGTTTTGTGCCGGCACCGCAATGTCCGCCGGGATATATGAAAGTTATTACGTTGACGCCGGCAACGTTTTCGATGGCTCAGGCGGGTATTCCGGGGCCGATTACGACAAAGAAACCGGACTTGATTATTGACTATAACGTTCGTGATCCGAACGAATATGTGGAGGGTGATACCGGGACGCATTACTATAATAAGTCTTCTTATGTAACGACGGCGCCGACTCCTCTGTATTTCCAGAAGAACACCTGGCTGCGTTCAATGGTTATTCCTTATTTGACCGGTTCGAACAGTTCGACTTTCCGTGGCTGGAGTACGGCAATGGGCTTTATTTATCCTTATACTTATTATAAGAAATATATTGATTTACTGGGACTGACGGTCGATACCAGCGGCGGTGCAAACAAAACGGTTATTTGGAATCTGTTTCCGGTTTATAACCAGACGCTGGAGGGCTATGCAACGGTTTATTGCTACTTTAACCGCAAAGAATCGGTTTGGAATGAGACTTTGGTTGATAAAGACTATGACCAGCTGAATAACTGGCGGGCGGTTTACAGTAAAGGCAATACCAATTATAATAAGCGTCTGAATGATCCGACGCTGGGTTATACCGACCCGTGGTAGGACCGGTAAGAAAAAACACCCCGCTGCAGCGGGGTGTTTTCTTATGAACAGCCGGTTTATATTTTTAAGGTAATGTTTAAATATTTTCGTTATACTGATTTTATCAGCAAGGAGATTAAGATGATGAAGATGACAGCCTTATTGACCGCAGCTTTAATGTCTTTGGGATACGGGACGTATGATGCCAAAGCCCAGGCCACTTATTTCGGCGATGAGCCGGAGGGTGTGCAGTCGTTTCAGCAGGACAAAGACGCTTGGCGTCGCAAAGACGGAAAAAGGCTGCAGATTCTGCAGGGAATCAGCGATTCAATCGGTCAGGCGGCACTGGCCAACATTACCGGGGCGGAGCAGGTGTTTTGTTATCAGATAACCAGCCGTCCGAACAATTACAGCGGCTATACGATTAACGGCATGGTCGTCACCGGTTTTTGCGGCGTGGTGGCTCCCCAGTTGCAGGAAACGATTAAAGAGCAGTTTTTTTCAACGGCGGACAACATTGATTTTGTTAATTCAGAAAAATGCATTATTAAGCCGAAGATTATGATTCGCTGGGTCAGAGGGGTGGATTTTACGGATATGCTGATTTCGGCTCCGTGCTATTCTTATTCCATTTTTTACGGCGGCAAAGTGAGAACCTTTAATTTCCGCCCGGGGGCCGAGCTGGTGGATGCCATGGTTGACGCTTTTAAAGATTTGACGGTGCCGTTTGTTTCTCCGGCGCTGCTTAACCAACTGCTTCCGGTCGGGGTTCCGCAGACGAAAGAGCAGCAGGAAATCGTCAAAGAGCAAAGCGGGCCGATACGCAAATGGGAACAGCCCAAGGCGCAGCCGGTTCAGGAAAAGAAAAACAAGGGCTGGAACAGCCTCAAATTCGGGGTGTGATTTTGTTGCTTGATTCAGCGGGAGGACGGAAAGGGCGTCCTCCCGCTTTTTGTGAAAAGATTTTGTCTTCGGTCAGGGCAGGTAAACGACCTGATTGAAAACATTTTCCAAAAAGAAGAGAGATATAAAGCAAATGACGGCGGAGATGACCGGCGTGGTGAACCAGCCGAGCGCAATGCGCGCCAGCAGACCCCAGCTCATGTTGTGGCCGCCTTTGGCAAGGCCTATTCCCATAACGGCGCCGATAACCGCCTGCGAACTGGAAACCGGAACCAGCGGCAAAGCGGGCAGACCGCGGGAAAGCAGAAACTGTTCCAGCCCCTGTGAGGCGAAGATGAAAAGGACAATCGACTGGGAAATAACAACAATCCAAGCGGCAACAGGGGTCATTACCATAATTTTTTTGCCGATTGTGCGCATGATCTTGTGGGAACGGGTGAAAATGCCGACGCTGACGGCAAGGCTGCCGATCAGAAACAAAAGCTGAGTGCCGCTGAGGTGCAAATATTTGAGGGAGACGCTTTGCAGCGGATTGGCGTCAACAAAAACGCCCATGACATTGCCGATGTTGTTTGAGCCTAAGGCATAGGCGCCGAAAGCACCTGTTATGATAAGGGCAATGCGAGTGTAGCTGTCCTGGCGCAGCAGGTGAATGCGCGAATGTTTGAGCCAAAAACGAATCAGCCAGTAAAGCAAAATGGCGATAATGCCGGCCAGCAGCGGGCAGAGAATCCAAGTGCTGACAATCTGGGAAAGAATGCCGTAGTCGGTTTCTTTTCCGCTGTAAAAGTTCCAGCCGATGATCGCGCCGACGATGGACTGAGAGGTGGAAACGGGAATGCCGCTGTTGACCATCCAGTAAACGGTGAGGGCTGCGGCGCAGGCGCACATAAACGAACCGGCAATGGCATTGACGGCGCCCAGTTCAACCAGAGTGGTGCTGGCGCCGCCGCCGGAAAAAACGGCGCCCAGCATGACAAATACGGAGGCAATGACGGCCGCGGTACGGAAACGAACCATTTTGGTGCCGACGGCAGTGCCGAAAATGTTGGCGGCGTCGTTGGCACCCAATGACCACCCCAGAAACAGACCGCTGCTTAAAAAAATAAAAAAGGAATAGTCCATTCCGTTTCTCCGCTAGATATCACGCTTGATAGTGAAAATCAGCAATTCGTCGATGCAGTCTTCGGCAATGTCGGCGATGTCGGCAACTTCTGTAATCAGGTTGCTGAGCTGGAGTTTGTTGGCCAGCGGCAGTTCCGAGTCAAAAATCGCTTCTTTCATATGACCGGAGGTTAAATCGGTTTCATGTTCCATAAAATAGACTTTCTGCGAATAGTCGCGGACGGTGCTGATGTCTCGAAAGAAAGCCCGTGAAGCGATTGCCAGGTTTTCGCAGCAGTCGGTTACCTGGTCGCAAAGTTCAAGCATGCGGATGTGGTATTCGGCAGGAAAATCAGGGCGCTCAATATAAAAGCGGTAGCAGACTTCGTCAAATTTATTGATAACCTTATCGAGATTTTCAACCAGATTCAGCACATCGGCGCGAAGGTCGGGAATCAGGTTCTGTTCGTAAAGCCGGCTTTCAATGTCACGGCGGGTGACGTCGGCGTCGTGTTCTATCTGTTTGATTTGTTTGTTGAGCTTTTTGTATTCGTCGCTGCGCTGTTCGGCCAGATAAATGCGGATGGCTTTTTTGAAAGTCATGGCGGCGTCAATGATTTTATCGTGGAAGAGGTCTATTTTGCTTTCCAGCGATTTGGTTTGCGAAAACAGCGACAGCTTGACGTGAAACATTCTTCTTTTTCCTTATCCTGAACAGTTTGCCATAAATTATAACCGCTAATTATGAAAAAAGTTTTAGCGGAAGAGATATTTATTTAGCAAATATAATTATATTTCTCTTGTAAATATATGGGAGATTGGCTAGATTATATGATGTTTTAATTATAATTCGAAACTTAAGGATACAACTATGAACAAATTGAATTCAATTTATGTTTCCATTCTGGCTCTGGTTGTTGCCATTGCAGCTCTGGTTATGTGCATCATGTGCTGCAACAACAAACAGTCCGTCAGCGTTGAACAGGCTTTGCTGGATAATCCGGAAATGATTGTCAATGCAATGCAGAAATATGAAGAAAATATGCGTGAACAGGCTTTGGCCGGCGCTCAGAAATTGATTGACGCCAATATTGAAGACGTCAACAATGATGCCAATACCCCGTTTGTCGGCGCGGCCGATGCGGAAAAGGTCGTTGTTGAATTTTATGACTATTCCTGCGGCTACTGCCACAGACTGTTCCCGGAACTCAAAGCCGTTATGGCGAACAACGGCGATGTTAAATTTGCGTTCAAACCGTTGACTTTCGTTTCTCCGATTTCCGAATATGCTGCTCGTGCCGCTTTGGCTGCCAACAAACAGGGCAAATTTATCGAAATGCACAATGCCATGTTTGAATTCGGCGGTCAGCTGACCGAAGCCGCGATTGATGAAATTGCCGGCAAACAAGGTTTGGATATGGAAAAATACAAAGCTGACCTGAATTCTCAGGCGGTTTCCGATGAACTGGCCGCAGTCAGCGAACTGGCTAACAAGATTCAGATCAACGGTGTTCCGGCTCTGGTAGTTAACGGTAAAATGGTTCAGACTCTGGACGGTTCCGTTATTCAGGATGCGCTGAACAAATAGTTCTGAACGGAAATTAAAAAAAAGGGAGTTTTAAACTCCCTTTTTTTATGTCTGAGCGAATGATTAATATTTGCGGTCAATGATGTATTGGGCCAGAGCGCTGAGATTTTCGGCTTTGTCTCCGAAAATGGCGATGATCTGCCGGGCTTCGTCGATAAGTTGCCGGGATATCTGTTTGGCATTGTCAAGGCCGTACAGCGTGACGAAAGTGACTTTTCCCTGAGCCGCGTCTTTGTTCAGGGTTTTGCCGACCAATTCCTGCTCGCCCTCAACGTCAAGAATGTCATCGGCAATTTGGAAAGCGATGCCGATTTTGCGGGAATAGTCAATCAAAGCTTGGCGCTGCTGCGGAGAGGCTTTGCCGAGGACGGCTCCGGCTTCGCAGGCATAGCGGATTAAACGGCCGGTTTTCATCTCTTCAATATGCTTAATCAGGGCTTCGGCATCGGTTGAGGCGGGAAGCTTTTCCGCATAGAGATCAAGCATCTGGCCGGCAATCATGCCGTCAAAGGCTCCCGCGCCGTTGGCCAGCAGGCTGATGAGTTCGCAACGGGTTTCGGCATCGGCGGCAGTTTGCGGCGCGCTTAAAATTTCAAAGGCATAAGTCAGTAATCCGTCGCCGGCCAAAATGGCGGTAGCCTCGTCAAACTGTTTGTGACAGGTCGGTTTGCCGCGGCGGAGGTCGTCGTTGTCCATGGCCGGCAGGTCATCGTGCACGAGAGAATAGGAGTGCAGCATTTCCAATGCGACCGCCGTACGCAGAGAAGAGGAAAAATCAACACCGAAGAGGCGGGCCGTTTCATAAACCAAATAGGGGCGCAGTCGTTTGCCGCCGTTGGTAACGGCATATTTCATCGCTTCGACGACGCGTTTCTCAGGGCCGTCAGGCAAAGGGAAGAAATCAGGCAGACGGCGGTTAAACTGTTCGGAATATTCGGCAATAACCGTTTTGATATCATTCATTACTGTTCGTCCATAGCTGCCAACGGAGCCGTTTTGATTTCTCCGTCCGGCGCGATTTCAATTTTTTCGATCTTCAGCTGGGCCGCCTGAAGTTTCTGTTCGCAGAACTGTTTGAGTTTAACGGCCTGTTCATAAGCCGTGACGGCGTCATCAAGCTTAATCCGTCCGCTTTCAAGTTCGCGGACGATGTTTTCAAGTTTAAGCAGGGCGTCTTCAAAGCTCAGCCCTTGTAAATCTTCGTCTTTCATTTGTCCTCCTCTTTGGTTTACGGCAATTTTATTATATTCGCCGGGGAAAGGCAACAGCAATATAGCCGATGTGACTAAAGGCTAAAGTCTATATAGCTCTTAGTTGTTCTATAACTCCCAATCTATTGAATTTTATGCTAAATTAGAAGGAGTTAAAGGAGGAAGAAAATGAAAAATCTGGCTATTACGCAAGGAGCGGCAATGTTAAAGGTTTTGGGCAACCAGAAACGGTTGGAAATTCTTTATCATCTGTCGGGCAAAGAATTGAACGTGGGTGAGCTGGAAAAAATGGTTGATCTCAGCCAGTCGGCATTATCGCAGCATCTGGCGGTTTTGCGGAACAACGGAATTGTTAAAACCCGCCGTTCGGCACAGACAATTTTCTATTCAATCCGCAGTGAAACGGCGCTTAAGCTGATTAATCTGCTGGACAGGCTTTATAATAAGCCGTATCAAAACGGCGAGTGCTAGGCGGAAACGTCCGCAACGGGCGTAATGCTGACACAATGTTTAATGTTGTCGTAGCGGATGCTGAGTTTGCCGTTGCGCAGTTCAATCGCCCGGTTGCCGAACAATTCTTTGCGCCAGCCCTTTAAAATCGGATTGTTGCGGTCTTTAAACGTGGCAAAACGTTTCAAATCGTCATCAGAAGCAATGAGTTTGGCAACGACGCCGCTTTCCTGGCTGGTGAGTTTCAACAAAAGTTTCAACAGTTCATGAAGGCCGGCTGCGCCTTGGGGCAGGGGCCTTTCTTTCGGCAGTTTGACATATTGCGATGCCGGAATCTGACGGGCGGCATTGAGGACTTCGATTATTTCGTTTCCGAGTTTTCCGGTTGCGACTTCTTTGCGCATGTTGCGTATTTGTTCCAGCTCTTCTATTGAGGTCGGGCAGAGTGCGGCAATGTTGAGCAGAAGGTCGTCTTTAATGACGTTTTGCCGCGGGGTATCTTTGCGTTGGGCCCGGCTTTCGCGCCAGGCCGCCAGTTCTTTCAGAACGGTCAGCATTTTGGGATTATGGGAGCGGTGTTTGATTTTTTGCCAGGCGTCCTGAGGGTTAACGGTATAGGTTTCCGGATTTTTCAGGATTTCCGCTTCTTCATCCAGCCAGTGGATGCGTCCGTTCTGTTTTAATTGTTCGCGCAGAGCCTGATAAACGTTTACCAGGTGGGTGACATCGCTCAGAGCATAGCAGAGCTGGCTTTTATCGAGCGGTCGGATAGACCAGTTGGACAGACGGGATGATTTGTCGAGCTCAACGTCACAGATTTTTTTGACCAGTGTTTCATAACTGACGGAATCGCCGTAGCCGCAGACCATGGCGGCAATCTGAGTGTCAAAAAGCGGTTCGGGAATAAAGCCGGTCAGCATGTAAAGAATTTCGATGTCCTGGCGCCCGGAATGGAAAACTTTGGTGATGCCGGGGTTTTTCAGCAATTCGACAAAGGGGGAAAGGTCCAATCCCTCTGCCAGCGGATCGATAACGGCAGCGTCATCCGCAGCTCCAACCTGAATCAGGCAGAGTTTTGCATAATATGTTTTTTCGCGCAGGAACTCCAGATCAATGGTGATAAATTCCCGGTTTTGTAAACTGCGGCAAAATTCTGTCAATGCCGCCGTCGAATCAATTACTTTCATAGATAAGCCCAACCGTCTTCCTTTCTAAAGTTTTTTGTACTGCGAAATAATTATAGTTTCTGTTATTTAATATTGTTTTAATGGCGGTGCAACAGAAAAATCTGTTTCGCAAAATTTTAAAAAAAAGACTTGCACTTTTGTCTAAATTGGGATATAGGAAAACTCATACTTTCTATTATTTGAGATATATTACATCAGATACAGGCCTGTTGCGTGGTTAACTTCAGGTTTTTGTGACAACCAAAAATTATTGTTAAATTTTCAAAAAGTTCAAGCTTTATGGAAACAAGTAAAGTTAAGAGATTTATCTTCGCACCGAAGAATGAATCTTTGAAAGCAGCTCTCGAGAGCCAGTCAAACAACGTGCGTAAATCTGTTTATCTTTCGCCTTACAGCGAAGAAGAGTTTATGCGTATCCGTGTCCGCAACCATTCGAACACGACGCAGGGCATTTGCCGCGCTTTGGCACACCGCGTTTCACCGATTACCTATTATAAGCTTCATGCTTACGGTCACGGTGACGAATTGTGTTCTGCCGTTGTCGGAACCATTCGCGTTGAGAACAAACCCTACGACGAAGTGGTTCAAACGGTGAAAAAAGTGCTGGACGAAGTTCGGGCAGAGAGCAAGATTTTCCTTAAACTCAAGGTTTCGGACATTCTTGCCAAAGACGAGACGCCGTGGGTGGAAGTTTTCTGCTCCAAAAACCGCCGTTTGACCGTGGAACAGTGGCAGCCGCAGCTCGCTAAAGTCGCAGCAGCATTGGGTGCCGAGCTTGTTCTCTGGGATGCCGAGATCCGCGAAATGTAGTTTCTTTTAAGCCAGAAAAAAGAAATTTAAAGAGTTGGTGTGTGAACACCGACTCTTTTTTTATGTCTGGCAAGGGAGGGAAATAAATCGGTTTGGCGGCGTTTGCGGTTAAAAGCCTGCTCTTTTATGCGCTTTTCCGGGTGATAGCGCGTTTAAGGACTTGCCAAGCCGGGAATTTGGTTCTACAAATAGAGAGTTTTTTAATTAAACGTATGAGGTTTTTATGAATCAATATCGAACACATACCTGCGGGGAACTGCGGGAAGCGGATGTGAATAAGACCGTGACTTTGGCGGGTTGGATTCACCGTAAACGGAATTTGGGCAATCTCTGCTTCGTGGATTTGCGAGATCACTACGGCATTACACAGTGCGTTGTGGACAGTTCTTCCGATTTGTTCGATAAACTCAACGATATTCGCGTGGAAAGCGTTATCGGTGTAACCGGCAAAGTTCTGCATCGCGAAAGCGTCAACAAAAATATGCCGACCGGCGACATTGAAATCAAGGTTGAAGCCGTGGAAGTTTATTCCCGGGCGGAAATGCTGCCTTTTCAGGTGGCGATGGAAGACGACGCGCCGGAAGAACTGCGTTTGAAATATCGTTTTCTTGATTTGCGCAAAGAGCGCATTCATCAGAATATTATGCTGCGTTCAAAAGTTATTGCCGCGATGCGCCGTTTGATGGTTGAACAGGGCTTTACCGAGTATCAGACGCCGATTTTGACTGCCTCTTCGCCGGAGGGTGCGCGCGATTTTCTGGTGCCGTCCCGTATTAATCCGGGCAAATTTTACGCGTTGCCGCAGGCTCCGCAGCAGTTCAAACAACTGCTGATGGTCGCCGGTTTTGACAAGTATTTCCAGATTGCGCCGTGTTTCCGCGATGAAGATCCGCGTGCCGATCGTTCTCCCGGAGAGTTCTATCAGCTGGATATGGAAATGTCTTTTGCCACGCAGGAAGATGTTTTTAAAGTCATTGAGCATGCCATGGGCGGTGTTTTTAACGAATTCGGCGCCGGAAAGAAAGTTGATCAGGCTCCGTTTATGCGTATTCCTTTCCGGGAGGCAATGCTGAAATACGGTTCGGATAAACCTGATTTACGCAATCCGCTGATTATTCAGGAAGCAACCGCGCTGTTCGGCAATTCCGGTTTCGGCGTATATGACGGCAAAGTTGCCGAAGGCGCAAGTGTACGGGCCATCGTTGTGCCGGGAATTGCAGACAAGCCGCGTTCTTTCTTTGATAAGCTGGATGCTTTTGCCAAAGAAAACGATATGGGCGGCATGGCTTATATTGCTTTTGCCGAAGGCGGAGCCAAGGGAATTGCCAAGCTGCTGAGCGCCGAGAAATTGGCAGAAATCAAACAAACGCTGGGGGTTAAAGACGGCGATGCCGTGCTGTTTATGATCGGCAGCGGTTTGAAACTGGACAAGTTTGCCGGCAAAACCCGCTTAAAACTGGGCGAAGATTTGGATTTGAACGAGAAAAACGTTTTCCGCATCTGCTGGGTGGTTGATTTTCCGTTTTATGAGAAAAATGAAGAAACCGGCGCAGTTGAATTTTCGCATAATCCGTTCTCAATGCCTCAGGGAGGTATGGACGCCCTGTGCAACAAGAAACCGCTGGATATTCTGGCTTATCAGTATGACCTGGTTTGCAACGGTGTGGAACTGGCTTCCGGCGGCGTTCGCAACCATGAGCCGGAGATTATGTATAAGGCGTTTGAAATTGCCGGTTATAACAAAGAATTTGTGGACAGCAAATTCGGCGGCATGATTAATGCTTTCAAATACGGGGCTCCGCCGCATGCCGGCTGCGCTCCCGGAATTGACCGGACGGTTATGCTGCTGCTGGATGAGCCGATTATCCGTGACGTTATTCTGTTTCCGTTGAACGGCAAAGCACAGGATCTGATGATGCAGGCGCCGAACTTCGTGACAGAAAAACAGCTGGAAGAACTGCATATCAAGATTGTTCCGGCAGAAGACAAGAAATAACGAATTTAAGGGCTTTTCCGGAGAAAAGCCCTTGTTTGTTCCAATATGTATCAGGAAGAAGACAATGAAAAAGTTTTGGTTGAGTTTGACTGTTCTCATCATGTTGTCGGCGTGCAAATCGGTGACTTTTAACGATTTAAATGTTCAGATGCCGAATGCGAATCTGCTGCCGCCGCTGAATACGGAAGTGGACAGGGAAAGTGTCCGCGACAGTTTTGACGTTCAGTATTCGGGGAGTTCTTCCCGTTCGGGCTATACGGATGCCAGCGGCTGGGGCGGAAGCATTGACAGCGTTAATATCGTGCGCAAGCGCGACCGGCGGATGCGCGACATGATAACTTTGTTTGACCGCAATGCGGCCAATGTGTCGCAGGCTTACGGCGAACGCAAGGGAACAATCAAGCTGCGGGTGACCAACAGCAGTGTTTACAATTCAGGGCTTTATTATGCCGTTCCCTCGATTTTGAGTCTGCATACGCTGAATTTGCTGGGAATGCCGTATCTGTATGCAAATACGGATTTGGAGACGGAAGTTTCGATTTATGACCGCAGCGGCGATTTGGTCTGGAAAACGACAGTGGTCGGGCATGGTGAGGAAGTGGTAGCCATGTATTACGGCTATAATGAGGAAGAAGCTCATGTCATGAGCAGCATTCGGGCGATGAAAGATGCACTGGCTAAGGTTAATATGAATATTGCCAATGATTTTCAAATGATTAAAAAAGGTTTGCAATAAAATGCAAAAAAAATAAAAAAATCTTTTGACATTCATAAAAAAATGGCTTAAATATCAGCATCAGTTTGATGCCTCGTCGTCTAACGGTAGGACACGACACTCTGGATGTTGGTATCTTGGTTCGAATCCAGGCGAGGCAGCCATAAAAAAGCACCCTTAACAGGGTGTTTTTTTTATATGGGTATGATTTTCGGATGAGAATTAAACTTTTGGTTCAGAACAGATAGTTGCTGAAAGCAAGCTTTGTGCAGCTTAGAGGGCAAGGGGGATCCGCTTGTGAGTGTACCCAATCCAACTGAGGTAGTTGCTGTTCAAAAATTATCAGAAATGGTAATTTTTTATAAATCAATGATATACGTTGGTTTGAAGATGAGGGAGTTAACATACCACATTCTAACCAATCCTTAGGCTTTTTTATCAAGAATCTAATACAATGAATGAGTTATGGAAGTTTATTCTATTTCTTCAGCATGTGTATATTTTTGAGCTGTTCATAAAATAATGATTGTATTTATATAAAGATTAAATAATATAAATATATTCAAAAGTATTATAGGAATTTAAAATGAAAAAACTTTTGTGTCTATTAATATTTTTAACATCTTGTGCGACGTATGAAAAATATGCTCGTTATCTTGATGGGTTTATTGGTATAGATAAAGTTGGATTAATAGATGCTTGGGGTGTCCCTGATAAGACTTATCAGTTAGACAAAGATACGGAATATCTAACTTATAAACAAAGTTTTCAAACATATATCCCCGGAAATTCCTATACTAATAATTATGGCACATACTCTTATACCAACTATACCCCAGGTTACGTAGTAAATGAATGGTGTGATACAACATTTGTTGTTCAAAAAAATAAAGTTACTAAGTGGCAAACACAAGGGGATTCTTGTGTCAAATATTAGAGAGATTTGTTGACTTTTAAATAATATCCGCCCTAGGGGGAAACCCTTAAGCTGATGAATGCTCAACATATTCTTGCTAAAACTAGAAATATGTATTAAAAAGAATGCTATCCTAGTCATTGAATATAGTCAGCTAAAAAGTAGTGTACATATAGCACGCTTACCACATCCCTAAAAAAGCACCCTTAACAGGGTGTTTTTTTTTATTCAAATTTCTGAGAAAATATGCGGCGGCAGATTTTTTTGTTAACGCTGTTTTTATCTTTGTTGCGGCATACTATATTATACCTGTATTCCCAAGTGAAAATCAGAAAAAGAAAGGCTTTACAATTTCAGTTGTGAGGACTAGATTGTGCGGCCGAGAGGTGAGTAAAGATGATTAAGGATATGACGGCCGGTTCGCCGATTAAGCTGATAATGACTTTTGCGGTTCCGGTTTTAATCGGAAATATTTTTCAGCAACTGTATAATATTTCGGATATTCTGATTGTCGGACGTCTGCTCGGTGTAGAGGCATTGGCGGCAGTCGGCGTGTCGGCGCCGATTTTTATGGTGCTGCTGATGATAGCTTTCGGTTTTACCGGCGGTTTGACGGTGATTACGGCGCAGCGTTTCGGAGCCAAAGACGTGTCGGGCGTGCGTGCTTCGGTGGTGCACAGCCTGATTGCCAGTACGATATTGAGTCTGGCGATGACCGGGCTGACGTTGTTTTATTTGCCGCAAATCCTGCATTTGATGAATGTGCCTGAGAATATTTGGGACAATGCTTACCGTTTCTTGTTTGTTTTGTGTTCGGGGCTGGTTCTGGTGGTCAGCTATAATCTCCTGTCCGGATTTATCCGGGCTTTGGGTGACAGCAAGACACCGCTTTATTTTCTGATTTTTTCAACGGTGCTCAATGCGCTGCTGAATTTGGTTTTGGTTTATTTTACGGGGCTCGGCGTCGTCGGTTCGGCTTTGGGAACGCTGACGGCGATGACTATTTCGGTCGTTTTATGCGTGATTTATATCGGCCGGAAGTTTCCGATACTGCGTTTGCGGCGTACGGACTGGGTTTATAATCCGGCCTTTATGCGCGAGCATTTGTATGTTGCTGTGCCGATGGCTTTGCAGTTTTCGGTCATTGCACTGGGACTGATTATTATTCAGACGGTTTGCAACTCGTTCGGTTCCGATACTATTGCCGCTTTTACCTCGGCTTTGAGAATCGAACAGCTGGCAACGTCGCCGCTGGTTGCTTTGGGGTTTGCCTTGGCGACTTATACGGCGCAAAACTTCGGAGCCGGAAAAATCGGTAGAATCCGCCGCGGAGTGGTGCGCAGTTCTTTGGTTTCGGTTTTGTTCAGTATTTCCGTTGCTTTACTGGTGCGCTTTGTCGGCGAAGATATGATCGGGGTCTTTATTAAAGGCGAAAAACCGGAGATTATTGATATCGCCAAAGGGTATTTGGACATTTCGACTTTGTTCTATGTCTTTTTGGGGCAGATTTTTATTTTCCGCAATACGTTGCAGGGAATGGGGCAATCGGTTATTCCGATGGCGGCCAGCATCGTTGAATTGGTTATGCGTTCCTTTGCCGCGGTTTATCTGGCCTCACGGATGGGATATGAAGGAATCTATTTTGCCAGTCCGATTGCCTGGGTTGGGGCTGCGGCGGTGGTTTCTTTCGGCTATCTGAAAATGGTTCGCTGGTTTAGGCATTGTCTTTTCTGCCGGAAGAAACATTTCCGGTCGGAAGATGCCGATCTCCGATCCGAAGCGGAAACGGTTCCTGCCGAATAAAATCCGGGGCTTAATATTTTTATTGACAAGAAGGCCGGCCAAAGTTATAAGATATTTCGAAACGTTGCCGACTTAGCTCAGCTGGTAGAGCTACTGATTTGTAATCAGTGGGTCGGGGGTTCAAGTCCCTCAGTCGGCACCATAAAAAAGCCTCCCATCGCGGAGGCTTTTTTATGGTATTAATCTGGGAACTTGAAGCAAAGCGGGCGTGAACCGATAGAAACACCGTTGTTCCGGTGTTTTCGTTGTGAGCGGTGAGAGTTTGTCGGCAAGCAAATGAGCGTGAGCGAAGTTTACAAACCGAAGTTTCTAAGTTCCTCAGTCGTCACTATAAAAACGTGTATTACGATCGTCAGGACGGAGGACTGTTTTTTGATTTCGGCGATTGAGCCTTTATTAACTTTTTTGCGTTTAAGATGAGGCAGATTAATTGAGCGAAAAGGATTCAGCAATGAAAAAACTGTTGGCTTTGCTGGCCGTGATGTTGGCGGCTTTGGGAATTTGGGGAGCGTACCGGGTTTTGTCTTATGCGGAACCGGATGCGGCTTTTTATGCGGAGAAGGTGAATCGCGCTCTTGAAGAAAATGAGCCGCAGCAGGCCTTTGATTATATTAATCTGGGAATTGAAGCTTATCCTGACCATTTGGATTTGCGTTTCGGCAAAGTTTATATGTGTCAGATGATTGCCGATTATGACTGTATGGGCAATGAGCTGGTTAAGATTCTGGATTATTCGGCCGCTAATGACAATCGTTGGAAATGGCTGAAAGAGGAAGACCGTGACAGGCTTTTTATGCTCGGGGTCGTGCAGAATTATCAGAAAATTCTGTGGGAAGACAATAAGGCGGATGTAATGCGCCGGGTGGCGGAGACTGTTCTGCGTTATTATCCCGATCATGTTGAAAGCCTGAATACAATGGCTGTCAGTTATTTGAGCGAAGGGGACTGGCAAAATGCGGAATCGTATTTGCAAACGGCTCGTCAGCTGGCACCGGAAGATAACGTCGTACAGGCCAATCTGAAACGCTGGGCGGAGATGAAGGAAGAAGGAAAAGGCAAAAATTAGTTTTTGCCGTTATCTGCACCGTATGATTGCATTTGTAGTTATTCACAAGTTAAATCGGGCTGAAAAGTCCGGTTAGAGCCGCTTTTTGATAATTATAGATTTAATTTGCAATCTTGTTAAAGCTTTTAGTTTTAATTAAATTTATTTATGCTAATTTAGCATTCAGAGGGGATTAGTTGTCTGAGAGAACTAATTCCCTCACTTTGGGAAAACGACGTTTTTTTCGTTTCTTATCCGTTTTGTGTTTCGTTTCGATTTTTCAGAATAACTGTTTATTTGATTTGATTAATCGGGCAAAGCAGTTTATAACGGTTAAAACAGTGCTTATATTATAGTGGAAAATTTAGCAGGAATTGATAAATAATGTCGTTTAGAGCCAAACGTTTGATAAAAAAGATTATTTCCTGGTCAGGGTTGTTTTTCTTTGCCCTGGCCGCTTACATGCTGTATCGGCAGTTGTCGAAATATCATTTGCAGGATATTCAGGATGCGCTGATGAGCATTCCGCGGCAGAATTTGCTTTATGCCTGTGCGGCGTCTTTTATCGGTTATGTGGCTCTGTCTTCTTATGATTTTCTGGCGCTGAAATACATCGGGCGCAAGCTGGCTGCCTGGAAATGGATATTTGTCGGCTTTATCGGTTTTTCGGTCAGCAATAATGCGGGGCATGCCATTGTTTCCGGCGGTGCTATCCGTTATCGTCTTTATACCCGCTGGCGTTTTCATGGCGAAGATATTGTCAAAATGGTGACCTTTTCCGGTTTTACTTATCTGGTGGCCTGTTTCTTTTTGGTGATTATGGGGTATGTTTTAACGCCGGATCATGCTTTCGGCGAAGGATCGGTTTCTAAAATGACGACAACCGTTACCGCATTGTGTTCGGCTGCCGGGCTGGGCGTTTACTTCTGGGCCTCGCTGTTTTATAAAAAACCGATCGTAATTAAAGACATTGAATTTGACATTCCGAGCTTTAAAATGGCTTTGGCGCAGGTGTTTATCGGCGGCGCAGATATTTTAATGGCTTCTTTGGTATTGTATTTTTCATTGATTCCGTTTGTGGACATTCCGTTTGACGTTTTCATCGGGGTTTTTCTGATTGCCCAGGTTTTGGGGGTATTCAGCCAGGTTCCGGGCGGTTTGGGCGTGTTTGAGGGGTTGTTTATGTTTATTATTCCCGGCGAGCACAATCAGGCGATGCTGTTCGGGGCGTTGATTGCTTACCGGATTATTTATTATCTGTTGCCGTTGGTGTTTTCCGGCATTATTTTGCTTATTTATGAGCTGGGCCTGCGCCATGCCAAAAAGCTCAGGCTGCGCAAGTCAGCGGCAAGCCCTTCCTGACGGAGGGCTTTTTTTTGTGAAAACTCACTTGTTTTCTTTAAATTTTGTCAAATATTTTAATTGACGAAGGTAGCCCGTTTTGTTACTATCCGCGGGAAAAGGATAGTTTAAAAATGAAGATTGCCAATTTCAGAGATTATGTCAAAGTGCTGCGTGAGGTCTATTCCCGGGAAAATATGGATGAGCTGGGAAATTATTATCGTGCTCTGATGGCTTCCGGCAGTGCGTTAAAAAAGCAGAAAGCCCTTTTGCAGAAAGAGGTTTATCATTTGAATGCGGCGATTAAACGGCAGGCGGAGAAAATCAGACAAGCCGAAGACAAAAAAGCTGCCGGTTTGGCGATGGCGGAACTTCGCCGCCAAAAACAGGAACAGGTCAAGTGTCTGAAAGAGCTGCAGAACAGCGATCATTTCAATGTTCTGAGTGAAGAAGCCAAAGTTTGTGTGTGCAGCGGATTCCTGTTGCAGAAATATATGGCAAGAGAATTGCTGGAGAATAATCCGCTGCATTTTCCCACAGATGCCAAAGGAAACCTGGTGGTGAACACAGATGAACTGCGGCGGTCGGATATTTTGCAAGAGGCGGGACATATCCGCGATTTTGTGGCGGCTTATTTGGTTCATTACCCGGAGAAAGTGAAAACGCCCGGGCATTTCAAAACCATGCTGAACGGTGTGCGGGACTGGCGGGGGCTGCTGGAATATGCCAATGATTTTTTTGAAAAGCTGAATGACAACGATTTTCTGGAAGAAGGACCGGTGAAGGCCAGCAGGCAAGGAACAGAAGTTATTCAGACCTGGCCGGACAGAAAATTGCAGCTGGTCCGGCTGCATACGCAGAAAGCCCTGGATTATGAAAGCGACAAAATGAACCATTGCGTCGGCAAGGGCGGGTATGACAAAGACGTTTTGAGCGGAAAGACCTTTATTTACTCCCTGCGGGATCATTGTGCGGACGGCGAATGGCTGCCGCATGCCACGATAGAATACCGTGACGGCAAGATTAAGCAGATTAAAGGCTATAAAGACAAAGAGATTGACGCGGCTTATCGTGAGACGGCGCGGGAGGCGGTTATGTTTATTCTCGGCAGTGATATGGCCGGTTCGGTCATGTCAGACAAGCTTGCCGATGCGCGAAATCTGGGTTATATCGCCGATGTTTCCGGCAAGCTGTATGATGTGTCTTCTTTGCATGAGGAGATTGAGCTGTCTTCTTTTTCGCTGGATGACAAGCTTTTGCCGCCGGAAAAGTTTCCGTTATTGACGGTTAAATCCCTGTCGGTTTCGCGTCCGTTTAAAAACGAAGATTTTGAAATTTTGCGGAAGTTTAAGAAAATCAGATTTCTGGAAAACGGTTATGATTATGACGGAGATGCCTTGTTTTTGCGGCAGCAGATTTTTTCCGTATTGGGAATTCTTAATTACAGGAAAGCGGAAGACAGGGTCGGTGTCAAGCTGTTGCAGACAATGAGGATTGTCAGCGACATTCACGGCAAGCTGCATGACGTTTATATGCTGAAGGAAGATATTGAACTTGCTTCGCTTCAACTGGACAGCAAGCTTTTTCCTGAAGACAAGCTGCCTTTTTTGACCGTAAAGACAATGTCGGCAGCCCGCCGTTTGACGGATGCGGATTTTGAAAAATTAATGAAATTCAAAAAAATCGGATTTTTGAAAGCATCGGAAGGTTATGAGGGAGATTACCGTATGCTGCGCCGGCAGGTTTTTGCTCTGACGGGCGGGCAGAGTGCCGAGGATGTCAAAACCAGGGTCGATGCCGGGCTTATGTCGGCAATGGGGTTTGCAATAAAAATAGAGGATCCCTCCCAATATGACAAACGCGGCCGAATCTGTTTTGATTTGTCGGAACCGGGACAAAACAGGCCTGAAGAGAAATGGGTTGACGTGACGGATTTGGACGAGACGGTCCATATCGGACAGGTTTCGTGCGGCGGAGATGTGTGGCGGGATGCAGATATGTCCCATTTGATTTGTCGTGATGTGAACGTGAAAGGAGAGCTTCAGCCGGAGGATGCGGTGCAGCTTTCCCGTTTGTCGGGCGCTTATGACGTTCATTTTGACCATGTGTCGTTTAAACAGATTCAAACACTTGATTTGAGCGGTTTACAGATGTTTGAAAGACAGTTGGAAAAAACAGATGTTATGACGGCATCTTCTTTCTTTTTGGAAGGTTATACCGTTTCTCATTTTTTGGCGGGGAGTTCGGTGATATTCCAGGGGTGTCGCGATTTGTCGCCTGAGGCAATAAGGCTGCCGCGGGGGATTAAGCATATTATGTTTGACACGGCAGATTGCGGGACGAAAATAAAATTGCCGGATTTCAGCCGCTATGAAAATCTGGAGAGCTTGCAGGTCAATCATTTTGATTTGTCGGAAAACGAGACTGTCCGGCTGCCGAAGGGGCTTAAGTATCTGGCTTTTTACGATTGTTCGTTCGGTTCGGGAAAAAATATGGATTTGAGCCGTTTTGAAAATTTGTCGGTTTTGCGTGTCAAAGGCTGTGATTTGCAAGGTGTTGAGCGTTTTGCCTTTCCGTCCGGTCTGGAGGCGTTTGCAATCGGCGGGGCCCTCTTTGCCCGGGGAGCTGCGTTGGATCTTTCCGGCTGTCATCAGATGAAAATTTTTGACGTTGACGCTTCATTTGAAAATAAAGAGATTGCATTGAGCCGAATAACTTTTCCGGAGGAAATCGAAGAGATTAAACTGTGCGGGCTTAAATTCAGCGAGATAGAAAGTTTTGACTTGCGCGCTTATCCGAATCTGCGATGTGCAGACGTGGAGAGAAGTGCTTTCCCGAAATTGCGTAAACTGTTGCTGCCGGCCGGCTGTGAGCTGAAAAAGGACAATTGGGAGATTCCGGCGGAAACAGAAGTTGTCCGGGGCGAGGGAGCGAAAGAGTTTCCGCCGCAGGAAGTTAACTTGTCAGAGCATTTTTTGCGGGAATTGAAGTTTAAAGGCGTCAAAATAATTGATGCCGGCCGATAAAATTGAAATTATTTATTGTGTCACTTAAAAATTTTTGTGTATGGATAAACTGGAAAGAAAACTGAAAAGTTTGGCCGAACAGGTTGAACTTTGGGGCCTGAGCAAAGAGGATGTGGTGCGTTTTATCAAGGATTTGATTTCTTTGCATAAAATCTCATTTACCGATATTTATCCGGCTCTGGGTGAAAATTTTTCCCGGCTTAAGAGTCTGCTGGCGGAAGCGCAGAAACATGCGTCCGCCATTGAGCTTAAGCAGGAAATCCGTCAGGAAACGGTTGAGAAGAAAGGCGAAAGCCTGTCGATGGAAGTTTTGTATGAAGGCGATTTACGCAGCAAGCAGGTCATTGCCGGCCGTATGCCGATCGGCGTTATTATTCCGCAGCTGGGGATTGTTCTTTACTGGCATGAGAGCGAGGCTCCTTTGTCGCGCCGGGCTGCCGGAAATTATGTTTCCAAGCTGCCGAAGGGGTTTGACTGGCATATTCTTCGTCTGAAAGAAGCGGTCGGAATTCGCAATATGACTTCTTCGGTTAACAGTGTGTTACGAGCCATCGGCGGAGACGCCGTCGGTTCACGCAATTACATGCTGGATGACGACGGCCAGTCCGAGGGTATTGTCCGCTATGCGGCGCCTTATCATTAAATGCTTTTCAGATGTTCAAAAAAAGAGCTCCGTAACGGAGCTCTTTTGGTTTTCTAATCGGTATTGAGGAAGGAGTTAATTTGGTATTGAAGGTTTTCGCTGAAACTGACAGGGTCGGAAATCTGATTTTGCAGATATTCGAGTTTACGGAAAGCCGTCATTTGTCCATCTTCTACCCGCTGCAGAACAACTTCCAGCGGCAGGCTGAGATTATAGTTTTGAATAAAGTTGTAGTTTTCGTCGTCTTGGTAGTTGATGATGTAAAAGTCATATTGGTCCGCAAAATATTTGTTATAAATATTTTCAATCAGTTCTATGGTTTGCGGGCATTCATAGCAGGGGTTGTTGTCATAAAAGACAAAGATAATCGGCCGCGGATAGCGCGGATTGTCTTCGGCAAGCTGCTGTTGCAATGTTTGATTCGGATTGTAGCCGCCTTCGTAATACAATTCGGCATGCAGCGGCAGGGCGATGGCCACCAAAATCAAAAACGACCAGAATATTTTAAGCATGGTTTTCTCCTCGGATTGACTGTTATCAAAGCGGGGAGCAGGCCTCCTGCAGCCAGTTTCTTTCAGCCGCCGTCAGATAGGGAGACAAAGCTTCTTCAACCTGCCGGTGGTAATTGTTTAACCAGTCGATTTCCCCGTCGTTCAACAGATATTTATTAATCAGGCGTTTATCAATGGGGATGAGGGTTAAATTTTTAAATTTTAAATAACCGGCCGGCAATTCGGGAGCGGCATCGGTAATTTCGACCAGATTTTCAATGCGGATACCGTAACGGTTTTCTTCATAATAACCGGGTTCGACGGAGGTTATCATTCCGGCGGCCAGCGGGTAAACTCCGTTTGAGCGGGAAATGCGCTGCGGACCTTCGTGTACGTTGAGAAAACAGCCGACACCATGTCCGGTTCCGTGGTTGTAGTCTTTACCTGCGTTCCACAGGGGAGCACGGGCAAGCACATCCAGTGCGCCGCCGGGCGTATGTGTCGGGAAAACCGCCGAACTCAAGGCAATGTGCGCTTTCAGAACCAGCGTAAAGTTTTCGGCCATTTCCCGGGAAGGAACGCCCAGGGCAACAGTGCGGGTGACGTCGGTGGTGCCGTCCTCATATTGAGCGCCGCTGTCAAGCAGCAACAGAGAATTATCATCAAGGCGACGGTTGCTGTGACTGTCCGGATGATAGTGGACAACGGCGCCGTTCGGGCCGGAAGCGGCAATGGTGGCAAAGCTTTCGGAAAAATAGTTGTCGCCTTTGGCGCGGAAAGCGTGCAGTTTTTCAACAATGTCCAGTTCGGTTTTTCCCTGTCGGTTTGCGTCAAGCCAGCAAAGAAATTTGGTGACGGCGACGCCGTCGCGGAGGTGGGCGCGGCGGATCCCCGCAAGTTCGACCGGGTTTTTGACGGCTTTAAACTGTTGAATTTTATCCGGTGCGGAAATTATGTCCGTTTGATTGGTTTTCAATATTTCGAGCAATGCCGCGGCATTGGCATCGGGGTCAAGCATTATCTTTTTTTTCTTAAACCGGCGCAGGACGGCGGGAATTTCGCTCAAGGCCAGCAGCGGGTAATCCAGCTTGAGATTTCCTGTGTTCAGATTATTTCCGAAAAGCCAGGCCTTTCCGTTTTTTTCAACCAGAGCCATTGCCCGGAGAATCGGGGTTTCGGGCAGAGCGTCGGAGCGAAGGTTAAACAGCCAGGAAACGTCGTCGGCCAGGCTGAAAAACGCGGCGTCAGCTTTTTCCCTAAGCAGGGCGTTGCATAACCGGCCGATTTTTTCGGCGGCGCTTTCGCCGGCAAATTCGAGTTTGTGTTCAAAAACATTGGCGGCGTCAGCGGACAGCATCGGCGGCAGAAAGTCAGGCACGGCAGAAACGGAGATACAATTGACGGACAGAGCTTCCTTTTCCGTTTGGGTCAGACACCAGGGATTGATGCCCAGGCGGAAACGGGTAAGGTCTCGCGTGTTCTGAGCCAGCCAGCGGTGAAAAGAACAGTCTTTGGTGCAGAAGACTTCTACTTCGCGGGAATCGGTTTCCCGCGGGGCCTGGAGTTCATAACGCCCGTCCACAAAGAGAATCGCCTTGTCGCGGAGAATAAGCAGGCTGCCGTCCGAGCCTGTGAAACCGGTCAGCAGGCGGACCAGGTTTTCGTCATTGCGGACATCCTGATTAAGAAACATATTATTGCGGGTAACCAGATAGCCGTCGAGTTTGGCGGGTTTCAGTTTTTTCTGCAAGTCAGCGAGTTTCATGCTTTTTTCTCCAACAGAGCGGCGCGCCAGTTATCGAGTTTGTAAAGTTCAACCAGTTTCAGGCCGAGTTTGGTATGTTCGCCGATAACCCAGTCTTCCTGGTCATCGACAAAGCCGGAAAGAATGCAGAACCCGCCGGGAGCCAATGCCTGATTTAACTGCGGTGCCATTTCGATTAACGGACGGGCGAGAATATTGGCGATGATGATGTCATAGGGGGCGTTGTTCCGTACCAGATCAGAGTTGTATCCATTGCTGACGGCAACGGTCAGGTATTTTTCCAAATGGTTGTCACGGGCGTTTTGCCGTGTGACGGCAACGGCTTCGGGATCAATGTCTACGGCGGTAATCCGGGCAGCGTCCGGCCAGAGTTTGGCGGCTGCCAGCGCAAGAATGCCGGAGCCGGTACCCATGTCGAGAATGTTTCGATGAGCGGCGCCGAGACGATTTAAATGGCTGATTGCGCGCAGGCAGGATTTTGTCGTTTGGTGTTCCGAGCCGAAAGCGGTGGCGGCGTATATGCGCAGGGTGACTTTGTCTGACGGCGGAATGTCTTTTTCGTGGATGCCATAGATAATGAAGTCTTCCACTTCAACCGGCGCGAATTTGATGACGTTTTCTTTCAGCCAGTTTTTGCTTTCAAGAAATTCGGTTTGAAAAGGCGGAAGTTCAATGCCTGCCGCGGCGGCTTTCTCCCGCAGGTCATGTTCGACAAAGCCGGGGCCTTTGTAACCGACATATTGTTCAAGTCCGTCGTCGGTGTAGTTGACGGCAACGACGTCAAAGTATTCATCAAAGAAGAAAGAACGTTCTTCGTCCATGTTTTCGCACGGGGCGAATTTTATCAGCCAGCAGCTTCCGGATCGGGTCATTATTTTTCCTATAACTCATAATCAATTATTTACTAACCGCCGATTATAGTATAATTACTATATTAATTAAAACCCAAAAAAGAGATTATGCGATGAAAAAATTTGCCGCCGGTTTAAGTATTCTTTTGCTGTCATCCTGTCTGCAGGCCGGAGATTATTCGATTTTGCCGCAGAGAAACAGCTTTTTCGAGGCATGGGATTCATACCCCATAGACTATTATGACACTGATTTGCAGCTGGTGAAGTCGGAGTATATTACCGAACGGGAATTTGAACCCAATAAAATTTTGTCGGCTTATGTCGGCTACAGTGTGGCAGATTTGAAAACTTACCGCAAAGATTTCTTTAAAGCGGAATATGTGCGTCCGGCCATGGACGGCGTGCTGAACAGTGCGTCTATACCGGTTGCCTATACCAAGAAAGAAAAACTTCAGGTTATCGGCGAAGTGACCATTGACGGGGAAAGATATATGTTGCTGCCGACCAAGCAGGACAAGGCGGTGGTTTTGATTAACGGCGACGGTGTGCCGTATGAAAAAATGGGACAAATCCGCAACGGGCGTCTGGTTTTGATGCTGCCTGACTATATTCCGTATCCGGCGAATTTTTACTTTGAGCCGGTTATCACTTCCAAGACGGAGCAGACCAAGCCGGTCAAAGGCTATGACATTAAATACGGCGGGGTCAAGCTTGACCGTATGCTGTTCACTTATTACGACTACAGCAGTTCCGGCGGCGACAACGGGCGTTTTGAGAATATCAGTTTTCCCAACAAGCCGGGGCTGATTGATATTTACGGCGTGGGAATCAAGGTTTTGCATGCCGGCAATCAAAAGCTTGATTATATTCTGATGCCCGAATAGATTCCGGCGAAAAATTTTGCGCAGGGGGTTGATTTTCGCTATAATTTGCAGTAAAAGCAATCCGAATTAAAGTTTTTTAGGAGAAACGTAAATGTCTGGACACTCCCAGTTTAAAAATATTATGTACCGTAAAGGTGCTCAGGATGCCAAAAAGGCCCGCGTTTTTGCCAAATTGGCCCGCGATATTACCATTGCCGCCAAGAGCGGTTTGCCGGAACCCGATAAAAATCCGCGCCTGCGTTTGGCCATTCAGGCGGCCAGAGCCGAGAGCATGCCGAAAGACAATATTGAGCGCGCTATTGCCAAAGCCAGCCAGACGGCCGGCGGAAACGATTATGTTTCCGTTCGCTATGAAGGTTTCGGTCCGGGTAAAGTAGCGGTTATCGTTGAAGCGATGACCGACAATAAAAACCGTACGGTCGGCAATGTCCGCACCATCTTCGGCAAGCGCGGCGGCATGATGGGCGAATCCGGTTCGGTTACTTTCAACTTTGAGCGTATCGGCTTTATTCAGTATCCGCTGAGTGTTGCCGACAGCGATAAAATTTTTGAAGCCGCATTGGAAGCCGGAGCCAATGATGTTGTTTCCGACGAGGAACATCATGAAATCGAAACCCTGCCGGATGATTTGAATGCGGTTACCGAAACTTTGGAGAAAGAGTTCGGCACGCCGTCAGCTTCCCGTTTGGACTGGAAGGCAACCGTCAAAACCGAGGTTACGGATAAAGAAACCGCTCAGAAGCTGCTGGATTTCATTGACGCATTGGAAGAAGACGACGATGTTCAGCGTGTTTACCACAATGCCGAATTTTCGGATGACGTGATGGCTGCTTTGGAGCAGGAATAAATTTTAACAAGCCGCTTTCGGGCGGCTTTCTTTTTACGGGGAGCAGGTATGCGGATTTTGGGGCTGGACCCGAGTTTGTCTTCGACGGGCTGGGGAATTGTGGAGGTTGAAAACAACCGTTTGCGCTATGTGGCGGACGGTTTTATCAAAACGGATCCGAAACTGCCGATATATGACCGTTTGGCGGTTATTCACCGGGCGCTGAACGAGGTGATTGAAACTTATCATCCGCAAGAGGCTGCAATCGAACAGGTTTTTCTCAACGAAAATCCGACATCGACGATTAAACTGGGCATGGCGCGCGGTGTGGTTATTCTGGCGCCGGCATTGTTTGGAATTCCGGTTTGCGAATATGAGCCGACCAAAGTCAAAAAAGCGGTGGTCGGGGTAGGCCGTGCGGAAAAGTCTCAGGTAGAAACCATGGTCAAGATTCTTCTGCCCGGGTGCAAGCCGAAAAACAACGACTCGTCGGATGCTTTGGCAATGGCAATATGTCACAACAGTTATCGGACGGCGCGCTGACGGCAGTTATGTTCCGCCGGGAACATTTTTTTATTTTTTTCTTAAATAGGACTTGTATCTTTTAGACAAAAATGGTATGTTTGAAATAACGTAAAATTATTAATTTTCTACGGATATGGACAAAAAGATATTTGACGCGACGATTGCGCGCAGCAACGAGTGGAAAGAGGTTATTTTCAACATTCTGCAGGAAAGCGATGAAACTGCCGGATGTCTCAGCCTCAGAGAACAGCTTGAGGAAATGTTGGATGTTGATACGGTTTGCCTGAGCGACGTTGACATGTTCAAAAAACTCAAACGGGAATACGGTCTTCATGTTTCAATTCAGATTCCTGAGCTGAAGCAGCTGCCGGAGGTTGTCAGACTAACTTTCAAAATGTGCGAGGATATGCTGAAACGGCTTCCGACGGACATGATGCAAGGGGTTGACGAATCGGTTCCGGCCAGACATGAGCCGCTTTTCCGTCAGCGCGGCGAACAGGTGCTTTACCGAATACACCGAACGCTGAATATGACGCTGATAGACGTTCAGGTTCGCACCGATGAAGTTCAGTGTGAGGATCTTCTCTACTGGAGCCAGGACAAGCTGTTTATCATGACATTTGCTCCCGAGCTTGAAGAGGCGGAGGATTATGTCTTAATCTAAGAAAGGAAAAACACCCCGGTTTGACAGCCCGGGTGTTTTTTTGTGCCGGAAATGATGTTGTCTATTGTGAGAAAGTGCTTGTATGAGACTGGCTTTTTGTTTAGGATAAGACGTAATTGAATGAGAGGATGTTTATATGATAGCAAAACTGCGCGGCATTATAGATACAATCGGCGACGATTACTGCATTGTTGATGTCAACGGCGTGGGGTATTTGGTTTTTGCTTCGGCCAAAACGCTTGGAAAGCTGACCCGGGGCAAACAATACTGCCTGCTGACTGAAACGGTTGTGCGCGAGGACAGCATTTCGCTGTTTGGCTTTTATGACGCCTGGGAAAAAGAATGGTTTCTGACGCTGACGAAGGTTCAGGGGGTCGGGGTCAAGGTTTGTCTCAGCATCCTTTCGGTGCTGTCACCGTCCCAACTGGCGCAGGCCGTGGCCGCACAGGATAAAAATTCGTTTACCCGGGCCAGCGGTGTCGGCCCGAAACTGGCGGCGCGTCTGGTTACCGAACTGAAGGACAAGATTGTGACCGTGCCTTGGGAAGCAACGTCAAACGGCGACTTGAGCCAAGAGGGAAAAATGGACGAACAGAAAGCTGCGGAAATAACCGAAAATTATGAAGACAATCTGGTAGCAATGACTGATGACCCGAGCAAAATGGAAGATGCGATTTCTGCTCTGGTTAATCTGGGCTATCAGCGTCTGGAGGCTTATCAGGCGGTTAATAAAGCCAGTGCCGCCAATCCGGAGGCAGACGTGTCCGGTTTAATCCGTCTCGCCCTGAAAGAATTTGCAAATAAGGAATAATATGGAAAACGAGCGACTAGTCAGCCCTGAAAAACTGCATGAAGACGAACAAAGCGCCGGAGCGCCGGTCAGCCTGCGTCCGAACAGCCTGAAAGATTTTGTCGGGCAGCCGTTGGTTTGTGAAAATCTGAAGGTTTTTATCGAAGCGGCAAAAAAACGCGGCGAAGCCTTGGATCATGTGCTGCTGTTCGGTCCTCCGGGGTTGGGCAAAACCACGCTGGCTTCAATTATAGCCAAAGAGCTCGGGGTCGGTTTCCGGGCGACCTCGGCGCCGATGATTTCCAAGTCGGGCGATTTGGCGGCAATTTTGACTAACCTGGAACGCAACGACGTTTTGTTTATTGATGAAATTCATCGCCTGAATCCGGCAATTGAAGAGGTTCTGTATTCGGCAATGGAAGATTTTCAGCTTGATTTGATTATCGGCGAAGGACCGTCGGCCCGCTCGGTGCGAATCGACTTGCAGCCGTTTACGCTGGTGGGAGCCACCACCCGTTCGGGATTGCTGACAACCCCGCTGCGGGAGCGTTTCGGTATTCCGCTGCGGCTGGATTTTTACAGTCCGGAGGAGTTGAAAAAAATCGTTATCCGCGGAGCGCATCTGCTGGGTATGCCGATTTCCGACGACGGGGCAATGGAAGTGGCCAAACGTTCACGGGGCACGCCGCGCGTGGCCGGGCGCCTGCTGCGTCGGGTGCGCGATTTCGGGGCGATGGCCGATGCGAGCGAGGTTGACAATAAAATTGCCGATAAGGCTTTGCGCCGGCTTGATGTTGACAAATACGGGCTTGATGCGTTTGACCGCCGTTATCTGCAATGTATTGCGGTCAATTACGGCGGCGGGCCGGTCGGTGCGGATACGCTGGCGGCAGCTTTGTCGGAGGAGCGGGATACGATTGAAGAAGTGATTGAGCCGTTTTTGCTGAAACTCGGCTTTTTGCAGCGGACGCCGCGCGGCCGCGTGATTTCCGACAGCGGACGTGAATATCTGGGGTTGCCGCAGGTGCGCAAAACCCGGGCGGCAGATTCGCAGTTTGATTTGCTGAAAATAATTGAAGAGGATATGTGATGACTTATGACGTGCAGCCGGCGGCCGGAAAGTTTTACGGCGCCAAGTTTGTCTATCCGGTTCGGGTTTACTATGAAGATACCGATGCCGGCGGGATAGTCTATTATGCCAATTATCTGCGTTTTGCCGAGCGGGCAAGGACGGAATTTATCCGCGCCTTAGGCTGCAATCAGCAGGATGCGCTGGAGGCGGAAGACAAATGCGGTTTTACGGTACGGAGCTGTACGACGGATTATAAGCTGCCGGCCGTTTTGGACGATGCTCTGGCGGTCACCTGCGAACTGCGCGATGCCAAGGGCGCATCAGCCGTTATGTTTCAGGAAATTTACCGGGGCGATACTCTGCTGGCAACGGTTGAAGTTAAAGTGGCTTATGTTAATTTGGGGCGCAAGCGTCCGGTTCGTATTCCTTCAGAGTTGCTGAACAAGTTGTCATGCTTGTAAATTTTGCGCTTGTGTGTTTTTAATATATTTCGCATAAGGCGTTCTGTGTACGTTCGATTGTTTCCGCTGCGGAAAACGGTCGGGATTTTGTGCGGAAAAAGTTCGTTTTTCTGTGAAAACAATGTGATTAGTTAATTGAATCTTTAATATTTTATGCTAGTTTGCGCATAAATGTTATGCACAACCTTAATTTATGCTGATGAAAGAGTAAAAAATGGATACGGAAACTTTAACTGACGTTGCTTCAACTGCTGCACAGCAGATGTCTATGTGGGATTTGGTCTGGGCCTCGGATATGGTCACCAAGGTGGTGATGATCGGGTTGATTGCGGCTTCGGTTTGGAGTTGGGCGATTATCATTGAAAAGATCGGCACGCTGCGCCAGGTGAAACAGTTTACCAAGAGTTTTGAAGAAAAATTCTGGTCCGGCGGGTCGTTGGACCGCTTGTATGAATCTATCGGCAACCGCCCGCGGGACCCGATGTCGGCAATGTTTGTGTCGGCCATGAAAGAGTGGAAACGCACCAATATTCTGAAATCAAAAACCGACCGCGGCATTCGCGGTGTGTCGCTGCAGCAGCGTATTGAAAAGGCGATGATGGTTTCAATGGATAAAGAGCTGGACGAGCTGGATACCCGGATGGGCTTTTTGGCGTCCACCGGTTCGGTTGCGCCGCTGGTCGGCCTGTTCGGAACGGTGTGGGGTATTATCAACAGCTTTAACGCCATTGCCGCCACGCAGAGCAACTCCTTGTCTGCAATGGCTCCGGGTATTGCCGAGGCGCTGTTTACGACGGCTTTCGGGTTGATTGCGGCTATTCCGGCCGTGGTGGCTTATAACAAAATTTCTTCGGATATCGACCGTTTTGCCAAAAAACTGGAGAATTTTATGGCCGAGTTTTCGAGCATTCTGTCGCGCGAAATTGACGATACGGCGATTAAAGCCGACATGGCCGGAGAATAACGATGGGATATATTGTTCAACAGCAGGGCGGCCGCCGCGCATCGCGTTATGCGAGCCGCCGCAATGCCGATATTAATATGACCAACCTGATGGACGTGATGATGGTGCTGCTAGTGGTGTTTATGGTGGCGGCGCCGCTGATGACCTCCGGTATTGCGCTTGATTTGCCGAAAGTCGGCGGAAAGGCGCTTTCGGGAGACGATACGTCGGTCAACATCAGCGTTGACAAAGACGGTTATTATTACATCGGCAAAACGGAGGTTCCGGCGGAAGAAATCGTCGGCAAGCTGCAGGCCATTCGCGGGCAGAATGCCGAACTGACGGTTACGATTTCGGGCGATACCGGCGCCGAATACGGCCGGGTTATCGGTTTGATGGCTCTGCTGAAAGAAGCCGGTTTTGACAAGGTCGGTTTAAAGACCGAACCCCAACCCTACAGCGGTAAGAAGAAAAAATAGCCGATGAAACAGTCTTTATACAAATCGCTGGCTCTGCATTTTGTGGTTTTTCTGCTGATAATGGTGGATATTCCGCTGTTTTGGCACAATAAAACCACGCTTAACCAGGTGCCGATTATTGTCGATTTGAATAACGTTAAAATTTCGGAGATGACCAATCTGCCGCCGAAAGCCAAAATGGGCAAGGAAGACAAAGCGGCCAGCAAAGTCAAACGCAAAATAGAAAACAACTATACCAAAGAAGAGCCGAAAAAGGACGACAAACGCCCGACAGCCAAAGAGCCGGAGGAAGAAACGGCTCCGGAAGAGGCTGCGCCGACCGAGCCGAAGAAAGATTATCTGGTTGCGCCGCAGCCCAAGAAACCGAAAGCGCCGAAGAAAAAGCCGACGCCGCCGGTTCCCGCGGCCAAGCCGAAACCCAAGCCCAAACCTAAACCGGAAGTTAAAAAGGAGCAGAAACAGCCCGAAAAAGGCAAACCTCAGCTGGCGAATCCGCTGAAGAGTCTGCTGGCCTCGGTTGACGCGTTGGAAAAAGAGGTCGGCAACACCAACCAGGAAGCGACCATTAAAGAGGGAACCGAAGTCAACAATATGGGGATTGAAGGCGGTACCGGCGGCTCTTATTTCAGCGAGCTGTCAATTTCTGAAATCGACGCGATTGCCGGACGTCTGCGCGCCTGTTGGAACCTTGATCCCGGGGCGATGGGAATTAAGGACATGATTATTGAAATCCGCGCTTTCCTCAACAAAGACGGCAGCGTGCGCAAAGTGGACATTATCAACACTTCCCGCTATAACAGCGATGCGCATTTCCGTTCGGTTGCCGACAGTGCCCGCCGTGCCGTTTATATTTGTGCGCCTTATTCCATTTTTGCCGATAAATATGCTGACAAATATGACAAGTGGAATACGATGCTGTTGCGCTTTAATCCGCTTGACGGACAAATTCGCTGACGGGTGATTGGCAGAAGTTTGAATACGATTTTTCAGTTCTGAAAAATCGTATTTTTTTTTGCGGTATATTCTGCGTTGTTTATAAGTATGTGCTATGGTTTTTTTACAGTTATTGCCCTATTGGCTTTCTTTAGCATTATTGTCCGGCTTGATTCCTTTAGTGTCATTGCCCGACTTGATCGGGCAATCTGAGTTGGAGATGCCCCGGTCAGCCGCACCCGGCGGGAGAGGCCATATCCAGCGGAGAGATGACAGAAGATGCGGAGAATGATGCTTTGCGGTATGGATTATCCGGTCAAGCCGGATAATGACAGAAAAGAAAGAGGTGCTAGCTCAAGAATGGCAGAAAAGAGTGGCGTTTATGAGAGGATGACGGAGGAGTGCAGGAGAGGGTGTTTCCTTTAGCATTATTGCCCGGCTTGATTCCTTTAGTGTCATTGCCCGACTTGATCGGGCAATCTGAGTTGGAGATGCCCCGGTCAGCCGCACCCGGCGGGAGAGGCCATATCCAGCGGAGAGATGACAGAAGATGCGGAGAATGATGCTTTGCGGTATGGATTATCCGGTCAAGCCGGATAATGACAGAAAAGAAAGAGGTGCTAGCTCAAGAATGGCAGAAAAGAGTGGCGTTTATGAGAGGATGACGGAGGAGTGCAGGAGAGGGTGTTTCCTTTAGCATTATTGCCCGGCTTGATTCCTTTAGTGTCATTGCCCGACTTGATCGGGCAATCTGAGTTGGAGATGCCCCGGCCAGCCGCACCCGGCGGGAGAGGCCATATCCGGCGGAGAGATGACAGAAGACGGGGAGAATGATGCTTTGCGGTGTGGATTATCCGGTCAAGCCGGATAATGACAGAGAAAGAGAATGCGGGGGTAATGGCAGGAGGAGGGGATTGCCCAATCAAGTCGGACAATGACAGGAAAAGTCGGATAATGAATAGAGGCAGAGTGAAAATGACAGTAAGGAAAGAACAGCGCCCGACGGTTATTTTTCGGCGGCTTTGAGAAGAATATCAATCGCTTTGTCAACCAGCTCAAGGAACTCTTTGTCATGAGGTTTGAGTTTATTGGCGATTTCTTCGATTTTTTTGCGGGTGATTTTGTCCTGCGGCAGAATTTTGGAGAACTCAAACAGTTCCGACATGCTGACGTTCAGTTTTTCGGCGATTTTTCTTAAGGTTTCGATTTTGGGAGAGATTTTGCCGAGTTCGATGCCGGAGATGGTGTTCATTGACATATCCATATCATAGGCGAGCTCAAGCTGGCTTACACCTTTAATTTTTCGGAGTTCACGGATGCGGTTTCCGAGTTTTATGGCAAAATCGTCGTCGGTCATAGCGTTCATATTCCTATTTTATTGTGAACTTCGATATACTATAAACTTGTAATTTTGCATCTTGACTCTCTAAAATTACTAATGTATTATGAATTTAGTAGCTTAGATAAGTAAAATTAACAGTTAACCATTAATTCTTAATCGAATTATCTAGCTGCGCTGAGGAAGGGGTCGGAAACGTTATACTGAATCAAAGCCAAACCTAAATAGTACACCTTGTTTTCCGACCTTTTTTTTCAAATTTTTATGTGGGAGGTAAGAGATGATTAAGAAGTGGCAAATCGTTACAGCAAGTATGCTTTTATCTCTGTTGTCTTTTAAAGTTCAAGCAAATGTAAAGTTTATTGTTGACAACAAGCCCGGAGAACTCGTCTTCGGGTATGAAGCGCTGTGTGTTGATAAGGGCTATTCGGTCAAAGCGTCCGACTGTGCGGAAGGCATGGTGGGAAACAGCTGCCCCTACAGCGACGAATATGTTGACAAATGTCTGACACCGACGGAATGGTGCACGGCCAACGGCTACGGCAAAGTGGCTTCCGACTGCGTTAAGCCGGAATATCCTTATGAGGCCTGCCCCAAAGACGGAACAAGGTTCAAAAGCTGCCTCAGGGACAACGGGCGGGCTTGTCAGGAAGAAGACTATTATCTGGTTTGCAACGAGACCGGAACCATACCGGACACCTCGGCGGCAGGCTGCCCTTATGATACTTCCTATAAAAAATGCGTGTGCAATCCCTGTGAGGGGTACACTTATACTCTGGCTGAGGCAACGGCGCAGGGTTATGTGGCGGGGCCGTCGTGCAATTCGTGCGGAACGGTTAAATATATGCGTTTGCCGGCAGACTGCGGGTCGTATGTGGAATGCGACTGCGGCGGTATCGGTACGGCCTGCTGGAGCGGTACGAAAAAACTCTATGCCTCCTGCCAGTCATGCTGCGAGAATCGTTGCAGCATTGCCGACAGCGACCGGCAAGACGGCATTTTGTATGAGTATGAGGAGTGCTCGGGCAAATATTGCGACATCGGCTGCGCAATGGGTTATGAAGATTTGGACAATTACTGGTGTGACGGCGCTTTAAGGTGCCTGGTGAAGTGAGGCAACTGCTACGGCAAGGGCGAAAAGGGTTCTGCGGCGGCAAAAAGCGTCCGAAGGCGCCAAGAAGAAGCTTAAGAGAATAACTGACTAAGGAGAAGGATGATGAACAAGAAGTGTAAACAAATGATGGGAGCGGTGCTGCTCATGGCATCTTTCTCCCAAAGCGGCTCCGCTCTGGCAACATCATGTGCGGTTCCGCCGACCTGTGAACAGCTGGGTTATAAAATGAAGGTTGATGACTGCGGTGAGAATCCGGTTTTGCGTTGTCCTTTTGCTTTGAGTGACGATAATCAGGTTTATTGTACCGAATCGGCGCAAAATCAGGTTGTGAGCGTCGGTGCCATTCTGTATGGCGACGGAACGGTCGCGAGCGGTCTGGTAACGGGCAAAACGCCGATAGGTATCGTGTTTGATACGGCGAATCGTCTGGCCGTTGCGCTGACGGATATTAACAGCAGCGGTTCCGCGGGCAGTACGACAATGTATTGGTCAAGCAGTTATTGTGATACGCCGAATCTGGACAACTGTACCAGCAGTGACGGTTTGACATCTTGTGGGGTAGATGGGCGAACGAATACCAATGCGATATTGGCGAGTACGTGTAACGGTACAACCTATGCGGCGAATGGCGCAAATGCCTATGAGCCGAGTGGGTGCAGCAAGGATTTCTGTAAGAAAACGAAGTGGTTTTTGCCGAGTATGAGAGACTTGATTACGTTGTATAACGCGAAGAGTTATGTGAATGCCTCGCTGAGCTTGACAGCCAGCTCGGGAGCTAAAACCTTGACGGAAAGTTATTACTGGTCCTCTACCGAGTATTCACTCAACTATGCGTGGACATTGGATATGAGTGACGGTTGCAGGAATGCCTTCAGTAAGAACTACAACTATCTTTACGTTCGTCCGGTTCTAGCTTTTTAACTTTAACTATTTACCCCTTTGCGTCCCCGCGTCAGCGGGGGCGGTTATAAAAACAGCAATCGTGTGTCAAGCAATTCCGAATTGAATTGCTTGACACTGGCGTGTAAAAAGCGTAAAAATGCGAGGGTAAGGAAATTTGTACGAAAAAAGGGTTTTTTCATGGCTTTGTACAGTGAACTGCCGATTTATCGAGACAGCTATAATTTGTTACTGGCGATTTTTCAGGCGACCAGTAAATTTTCCCATGAATATAAATACAGTTTAGGACAGGACATGAAGCGTGACGCTTTGTGTCTTTTTCGCAATCTGTACAGGGCAAATAAAGCCAAGGACAAGGTAGAGAGCCTGGAAGACTTTATGGCCGATTTTGAGCTGTTAAAACTCGAAATACGCATGTGTGTAGATTTGAAACTGCTGCCGCTGAAGAAAATGGCGGAAATTTCTCTGCTGACCGATGCTATTGGGCGGCAGGTGACCTCTTGGCGCAATAAAAGCCGCGGCTGATCCGCCGGCGTTTTTTCAGGTTTTCTTTTGTCCGTTTCTTTTTTAGGTGTTTTCCGGAATATTTTCTTTTCCGGTTATGCTTCGATATTTACTTTTTTAGTGGCATTCCGGCATTTACTTTTTTAGTGGCATTCCGGCATTTACTTTTTTAGTGATATTCCGATCTTTTCTTTTTTCAGTCACATTCCGGCTTGACCGGAATGTCTGAGCAAAAGGGTGTTTTCGTTTTAATGAGGCTGTCTCTTCTTTTTTGCCGCAGCCCGGTTTGCTTCCTTGTTTCCCGACTTGATTCCTTTGTTTTCGTTTCTCTATTTGATTCCTTTGTTATCATAGCCCTATTTGATTCCTTTAATGTCATTGCCCGACTTGATCGGGCAATCTCTTTGCTGCCGTCTCCATTCCTCCGGATACTCCGGTCAAGCCGCACCCTGCGGGTAATGACGGGAAGCATAAACCGGCGGGTGATAACAGCAAAAAATTTTTGATAACTTTTATAAATAAATTGGTTAATTTATTTATGCTGATAATATTTCTTGAGCCGGAATCCCTTTTACCAAGGTGAAAGGGAGCGAGCATATTTTTTTATCAAAAAAGGGCTGCCGACAGCCTCGGCTGTTATGTGCCAACGGGCAGCTAATACCGGAAGGCTGGTCCTCTACTGAGTACGACAACAACAATGCGTGGAAATTGCGTATGAGTGACGGTAACAGGAACAACAACAATAAGAACAACAATAACAAATACGTTCGTCCGGTTCTAGCTTATTTGGTAAAGAATATTATTAAGGCAGAGCCGGAATTCCTGTCATCAAGGTGAAGGAAGCGAGCATATTTTTTTATCAAAAAAGGACTGCCGACAGCTGCGGCTGTTATGTGTCAACGGGCAGTTAATACCGGAAGGGCGTCCTCTACCGAGAATTCAAGTAACAATGCGTGGAATTTGTGGATGGATGACGGTAACAGGAACAACAACAATAAGAACAATAACAAATACGTTCGTCCGGTTCTAGCTTATTTGATAGAAAATATTATTAGGACGGAGCCGGAATTCCTTTCACCAAGGTGAGGGAAGTGAGCATATTTTTTTATCAAAAAAGGGCTGCCGACAGCTGCGGCTGTTATGTGTCAACGGGCAGCTAGTACCGGAAGGTGGTCCTCTACCGAGTATAATAACAACAATGCGTGGAAATTGCGTATGAGTGACGGTAACAGGGATTGGAACAATAAGAACAACAATAACAACTACGTTCGTCCGGTTCTAGCTTATTTGGTAAAAAATATTATTAGGACGGAGCCGGAATCCCTTTCACCAAGGTGAGGGGAGCGAGCATATTTTTTTATCAAAAAAGGACTGCCGACAGCCTCGGCTGTTATGTGTCAACGGGCAGTTAATACCGGAAGGGTGTTCTCTACCGAGAATTCAAACAACAATGCGTGGAAATTGGATATGAGTGACGGTAACAGGAATGCCAACAATAAGAACAACAACAATCAATACGTTCGTCCGGTTCTAGCTTATTTGGTAAAAAATATTATTATGTCCGGGCCGGAATTCCTTTCACCAAGGTGAGGGAAGCGAGCATGTTTTTTTTATCAAAAAAGGGCTGCCGACAGCTGCGGCTGTTATGTGCCAACGGGCAGCAAATACCGGAAGGCTGGTCCTCTACCGAGTATAATAGTAACAATGCGTGGAAATTGAACATGAATAACGGTAACAGGAACAACAACAATAAGAACAACAACAACTACGTTCGTCCGGTTCTAGCTTATTTGATGAAAAACAGTATTGAGGCGAAGGGCTATGCAGCTGGAACTTTTTGATACGGTCGATGTCGGAACCATAGAGCTGGAAGACATTTTCAGCGCTTATTACGAATGCCGCAAAAACAAACGGCGGACGATTAACGCTTTGGCTTTTGAGGCCGACTTTGAGGAGAATTTAATCCGCCTGTGGCGCGATATCAACGACCGGAGCTATATGCCGGGAAGATCTATCGCCTTTATTGTCAGCGAGCCGGTGCAGCGGGAAGTATTTGCCGCCGATTTCCGCGACAGAATCGTACATCATCTGATTATTAATAAGCTGAACCATTTGTTTGAGGCGCAGTTTATTAATGACAGTTACAGCTGTCGGGAGGGAAAAGGAACCCAGTACGGGGTTAACCGGATTGCCGAATTTATCCGCCTTTGTTCGGAGAATTATACCAAAGACTGTTATATCCTGAAGATGGACATACAGTCTTTTTTTATGAGCATTGACAAGGCTATCTTGTTTCGGAAACTGCGCGAATTTGTGCTGGAGAATTATCACGAATCGGACCGTTTGCTGCTGATTGAGCTGATTTATAAGGTGATTTTCAACAACCCGGAAGACAACTGCTATATCAAGGGCCGCCGCAGCGACTGGAAAGGGCTGCCGAAGTCTAAAAGCCTGTTTACGGTGGCAAAGGGGAAGGGGCTGCCGATCGGTAATCTGACTTCGCAGATTTTTGCCAATTTTTATCTTAATTTCTTTGACAAGTTTGTGGTGGAAACCTGCGGCGTCAAATATTACGGGCGCTATGTCGATGACTTTGTGATTGTGCATGAGGACAAAGCTTTTCTGCTGGGGCTGAAAGACAGACTGAAAGAGTTTATTCAGCGGGAGCTGGCAATGACCCTGCATCCTAAAAAGGTTTATTTGCAGCATTATACCAAAGGCGTTAAGTTTATCGGCGCGGTGATAAAACCGAATCGCGAATACATCGGCAACCGGACCAAGGGGAATTTGTATGCGCGAATCCGCGGTTATAACGAAGAACTCTTCCGGCAGCCGAAACAGGCGCCGAAAATGCTGGAGCAGGTGGCAGCCAGCATCAATTCGTATCTGGGCTTTATGATTCATTACAAAACCTTCAAAATCCGCCGCCGTCTGCTGACGGAAGTTTTGGCTCCCGGCTGGCGAAAGTATCTGGAAATTGCCCCCGATATGAGCAAAGTGACGATTAAGCCGGCTTATAAACCGGTTGCCAAAGCCGTCAATAAGCTGAAGAACAAAAAGAAGCGGCGCAAAAAGTTTATGCGGCCGCTTCGTGCGGTTGATTCTCTGATGGGCGGTTAGTCAGGGTCGGAATTCTGCGAGCCGGGTTCCACCAGTTCAATGCGTATCTCCCGGTTGTAGAACAGCGCCAGTTTGATGGCGTGGGTCAGTTTGTGGCTCAGTCCCAGTTCAAGCCGGTCTATTGACGGAATCGGGATGTTGGTGTTACGGTTGACCGTGTCTAAATCAAACCCCAGCTGGTGCCGTGTTTTTTGGAGAGAACTTCCGAGGCTGGAAGAGGCTGATTTAATAATGCGTGACTTAGTTAATTCAGCGTTGCTCATTTAATATATATCTCCCTCATTGTTATTGAACAAATCAAATTTTGGAAATAAGGCAATAAATTAGCGTTATCAACTCTAGCGGAAGTTGACTTTTTGTATATATCCTTAAGTTGCATAATATTGAATAATTTTATTGATTGCAACATAATTAAACATTTTTAATTGTAATTGACAAAGTTAATAATAGTGATTATTTTTCCGTCTTAGTGACACTAAGGATGAATTTGATGGAAAACAAGGAGATAACCAAAACGTTTCCGGTGGCGGAAACGTTTCTTGCGAGCTGGCGCTATTGCCGCGAGAATCGCCGTCATATCGCGGTTTTTACGCTGGTCAACTGGCTCTTGCTGCTGCTGGGTTTTAAATTTATGGGTGGAACCGGAAATATTCTGTTTATTTTTTGGTGCGTTCTTTATTATCTGTTCAGCTGCTTTTTTTTCCGTTTTTACTACAACCGCAGGCCCTATTTGCTGACGCACAAAATTTTTGACAGCTTGGTGCCGTCAACCAAAATTCTGTTTTTAACCCTTGCTTTGGCGACTCTGCTGGCTTATTTGCCTTTTGCGCCGCTGTTTCTCGGCTTTCCGGCGGAGATGATGGAAGATTACGCCGTCGGTTTTATTCAGGAATATATGGATGAAAACAAGCTTTATGACATGGGGCTGGCGCTGGTGCTGCTGCTGGTATCTCCGATTATTTTTTTCCGTCCGATGATGGCGTGGATTTCATCGGTTATCGGCCGCAGCGGATCTCTCCGCAATGCCTGGCGCCGTACCAAAGGGAATTATCTGCGTTTTCTGGCAGTGGTTTTCCTGTTTAACGCGGCAGCCTATCTGGTGCAGGAAGCCGACGTGCTGTCCGGGGCCGACTCCTGGCTGGCATGGACGCTGTTGGCGCCGCTGATTATTTATTGCAATGTTTTTCTGGCGAAATCGTTTGATTTCTTCTTTTTGGATTTGGATACCGAATAATTGTTGCAGAAATGTTAAACTTTCCGCCGAATCGGCCGGAGCGGTTGCATTCCCCGACGAATCGTGATATATCTTAAGTATAGTTAACCATAAATCTGACAAACAAAAATCCCCGAACAGAAGTCCGGGGATTTTTGTTTTGAGGTCAGTTCTGTTTTATCAGCTCAAGATATTCGTCTTCGCTGAGAATCGTTACGCCCAATTCTTTGGCTTTGGTTGCTTTTGAGCCGGCATCGGCGCCCATGACGACATAGTCGGTGTTCTTGGAGACCGAACCGGCAACCTTGGCGCCTAAACTCTGGGCCTGAGCTTTGGCTTCCGCCCGCGCCATTTTTTCAAGCGTGCCGGTGAAGACCACGGTTTTGCCGGCTATCGGCGAATCGTAGTTGGCGGTGTCAATGTAGTCTTCGACTTCAATTTGGTTCAGCAGGTCGCTGACGGTTTTCAGGTTATGCTCTTCCTGAAAAAACTCAACGATGTCTTTGGCCATGGCGCCGCCGATGCCGTCAATCGCAACCAGCCTGCCCGTCTCTTTGTCTTTCATGTCGTTCATAAAAGCGGAAAAGCTGCCGTAGTTTTGGGCAATCAGGCGAGATGTGGCTGCGCCTACCTGGCGGATGCCCAAAGCATAGATGAAGCGCGGCAGTTCGATTTTGCGCCGGGCGTTGATGGCGGCAAACAGCTTTTCAACCGATTTTTTGCCCCAGCCTTCCCGGGATTCCAAGTGCAGGGCGGCGTTTTTCTGGTGTGAGAACAGGTCGCCGTCGCCGTTGCGTTGTTCCAGGGTGAAAATATCCGCCGGGCCGTGCAGAATGCCTTCATGATAGAATTCATCTATGATTTTATTGCCCAGGCCTTCAATATTAAAGGCTTCACGGGAGACAAAGTGAATCAGCCGTTCAATCGCCTGGGCCGGGCAGGTGAGCCCTCCGGTGCAGCGGCGGACGGCTTCGTCTTCTTCGCGAATCGCGTGGGCGCCGCATTCCGGGCAGACGCGGGGAAATACAAATTCCTGCGAATCGGCGGGGCGTTTGTCTGTCAAAACCTGGACGACCTGAGGTATGACGTCACCGGCCCGTTGGATGACCACAGTATCGCCGATGCGGATGTCTTTGCGTTTGATTTCGTCTTCATTGTGCAGGGTGGCATGGGAAACGATAACGCCGCCGACGTTAACCGGTTCAAGGTCGGCAACCGGAGTCAGAGCACCGGTGCGTCCGACCTGAATGCGGATGTTGTTGACCTTTGTGACAGCCTGTTCGGCCGGAAATTTATGGGCGACGGCCCAGCGCGGCGTACGGGTCAAAAAGCCCAGACGTTCCTGAAGCGCAATGGAATTGACTTTATAGACAATGCCGTCAATGTCATATGGAAGTTCGGCGCGAATTTCCATCAAACGGGTGAAGTTTTCATCTATTTCCTGCAGGCTGCGGCAGAGTTTGTTGAGCGGATTGGTCGGAAAACCCCATTTCTTCAGGCGGTCAAAAAATTCTTCCTGAGAGTTCCAGCAGCGTTCGGAAACTTCGCCCCAGGTGTAGGCAAACAGGCTTAAATTTCGTTCGGCGGTGATTTTCGAATCGAGCTGTCGCAGAGAGCCCGCCGCCGCATTGCGGGGATTGGCGAAGGTTTTTTTACCTTCTGCCTCATATTTTTGGTTAAGGGCGAAAAAGTCAGCTTTGGCCATATAAACCTCGCCGCGGACTTCCAGAATCCGGGGGGCATCTGCCGGAAGCTCCTGCGGCAGGAGGCGGATGGTCCTGAGGTTGGCGGTGATGTCTTCGCCGGTGGTGCCGTCGCCCCGGGTAGCGCCCTGAACGAATCGTCCGTTTTCATAGCGGGCCGAGAAAGACAAACCGTCAATTTTGGGTTCGGCCATAAAGTCGATGTTGTCTGCGGTGTTAAGAAAACGTTTGACGCTCAGGACAAAATCGTCCACTTCTTCAAGGCTGAAGACGTCTCCCAGAGAAAGCATGGGAAAACGATGGGGAATTTTGCCGAATCCGCTTTTGAGCGGTGCGCCGATTTTTTTTGACGGGCTGTCTTCGCGAATTAATTCGGGAAAACGCGCTTCAATTTCCTCGTTTCTTTTTTTGAGCGAATCGTATTCGGCGTCGGTCAGGTAAGGGTTGTCGTTTTGATAATAGGCAATGTCGGCCTTGGCCATTTCCCGGGCGATATGTGCCAGTTCGGCTGCGGCTTCTTCCCCGGTGAGTTCGTTTATTTCTTTCATGTTTTCCTCGTTATTTTCTTTGTGAGGAATATAGGCCGTTTATTGTTTTTTTTCTACCATAAAGACGTTTTTGTGCAGAAAACGAAAATAAAAAAACGGAAAGCCAGAGCGGCTTTCCGTTGAACGGTTACGGCTTTCGGCTAAGCCGGTGAAACCATCATCATCATCTGGCGGCCTTCCATTTTCGGTTCCGAATCGACTTTAATCAGACCTTCCAGATCTTCAATGATGTTATTCAAAACGTTGCGTCCGAGGTCGTTGCTCATCTCGCGGCCCTTGAATCGCATGGTGAATTTGACCTTGTTGCCCTGTGACAAGAATTTCTTTGCCTGTTTGATTTTGACTTCGTAGTCATGGGTGTCAATCATCGGGCGAAGTTTTAACTCTTTGATTTCAACTACTTTTTGATTCTTTTTGGCTTCGTTTTTGCGCTTTTGGACTTCATATTTATATTTGCCGTAGTCCAATATCTTGCAAACCGGAGGCACAGCCTGAGGGGAAATTTCAATTAAATCCAAACCCGCATCTTCCGCTCTCGATAAAGCTTCCCGAATCGGTACGATGCCGCAGTTTTCACCGTTTTCATCAATCAGACGGACTTCCTTGGTCCGAATATCTTCATTAATGCGCGGTCCGTCATCTTCGCGTACTGGCGCATTTGTCATTTCTCTAGCTATTGTAGCCTCCCAAATAAGTTAATTTACTCTGATATATATAATACATTCTTTGCGAATCTTTCAAGCCAAATCTTGCGAATCTCAAGTCAGGCCTGTGCTCTCCGGTGTATATTACAGGAAAGTATATATATTAAAGTCTTAATATTTTATTATTGTTTATAACTTGACGTCAGAATTTTTATAGGCTATTATGCCGTATTATCAAACAGTTATTTCCTGCTTGAAAAGTTTTTTCAGCTTTTATCAATTTTTTTTTGAAAAAGTTGTTGACATTGCCGAAACGATGTCTTATAAACCCCCTTGTCGCTGCGGTGGCAACGTTGATAAAAACGAGAGCCACAAAGGAGTAGCGAGTTATAGAACAGAGTGAATAAGAAGAAAAAAAGAGGATACGCAGACGGTATTTAATATTGAGAAAATATGAATAAAGTCTG
>OJQZ01000133.1_pt1 | contig 74559 bp, 43 predicted proteins | sample 1599071 | NCBI WGS metagenome assembly OJQZ01 (sample SAMN03922525, study PRJEB24848) | human gut metagenome | isolation source: stool sample | host: Homo sapiens | place: Germany | collected 2010-05
AACTTATAAACTAGAAGTTGAACTTATTGAGAATATAAGACATGAATCTTAGATTAGAAGAATTGAATACTGCATTACTTGAACTTGCATTAGATAAAGGATGGTATGACGATAATGAAGAACATGATATTCATCCAGTACAAATCCCTAAGAATCAGATGGGGATAGCTGTCAAAGAATTGAAAGCTAAATATCCAGCTGCTGATGGGAAGAAGATTGCAGACTTAGTTAAAGCTAATTTATGTAATTAATGACATTAAAAGAAATTGTAACTTTACCTTATCCGGCCAGATTTACACATGCTATAGCTGGAGTGCTTTATTATCAGATAGAAACTGAGAACCAAAGAATTATGTTCCCGGTGGATATGAATGATAAAGAGGATGTAGGGACTGCTACATTTGTGGCAGCATATCCTAAACCCATTACTTTAATGAGATATATTCGTAAAGCTATAGATAGTGGAGAGCTAGTAACTGTTACTATGTGCGATGCCGAGGTATAACGTAAGTATTTATAGGGAGCTTAGATGTCGTTTATATTTTGACATGGAAGTAGAAGCTGACAGCAAAGATGAAGCTTGGGAGAAAGCTATGGACACAGTAGATTACGGAGATTTAGACGTAAGAGATTGTGAATATAGTGATGATTGTATAACCCTCTTCGAAGAATGATAATCGGAATAGCTGGACGTAAACAATGTGGTAAAGACACCATTTGTAATATTATTAGATACTTAAATTACTTAAAGTATAACCAGATCTTTAAAGGTTTAGAGCCCTCCGCTGCACATTTTAACAATATGTTTAGTGATTATGGAGACGATTTAATTAAATTCTCTGAATGGGAGAAGCATGCCTTTGCCGATGCATTAAAAGCATGTAGTTCTCTTATATTAGGTGTTGACATGTGTTGCTTTGAAACTGAAGACTTTAAGGAATCTCCTACTACCTTAAACCTTGGAATGACCAATAGAGAGTTCTTACAAAAGCTAGGAACTGAAATTGGTAGAAACATTCATCCAGATTTATGGGTTTTGCATCTAATGCAAATCTATGAGTCTAACCCTGATTCTAAGTGGATTATTACTGACGTAAGGTTTCCTAACGAAGCTGATGCTATAATCTCTCATGGAGGAATAGTAATTAAAGTAGAAAGAGATACTGGTTTAGATGACCAGCATATTTCTGAACATGCTCTAGATGATTACGAGCATTTTAGTTATGTAATAAAGAATAATGGTACCATCGATGTATTGATTGATAAAGTCAAAGCATGCCTTGGTGACTATATTTAATAATAATGGCCTATGCAGGTGGAGTTAAACTCTACTTGTATAGGCCATTTTTTTATTACTGTGCTGTATCTTCCTCTATTGCATCTGCTGCAAGTTTGGACATATTATTAAGTTCTGTAGTCATTCCTTTAAATGTTCTACCAAGCCCAGTAGTTCCTGTGAGATAAGATGATAGAGATTTATCACCAAATGCAAACTCATAAGTATTATTAAAGAATGTACTTAAGTATCCTATAGATACAGGTTCTGAATTTTTAATAAGTCCTAGCAACACACTCCAGGGAGCTATATCTCCGTATGAACTGTTGTAACCTCTTTCAAATAGGCTAAATACAGTATCTCTCATGGCTTGAGACATGTTAGGATTTAAAGGATCTCTATCTTCCTCTCTAGTCTCTCCCCATAGTTCAATAAGGTATTTACCTATAGTTCCAAGTATCATCCATAAGAACATATCATGAGCTAATCTCTTTAAATTTGCTTTCTTTACACCGATCTCTTCATTCCAGATACTATCTCTAAATTCTGAGAATCCACCTTCATGTAAAGCCCTAAAGCAGTCTTTAATAGTATAATAAATACCTTCTAGATATCTGTCCTCATTAATAGTAGCAGGAACTCCAGTGTTCTCAGTAGTGACTATTACTATAGAATTACCGTTCTCGTCCACCTCATCTTTATACCATAATAAATCACCATTGTCATTCTTAGCTTGAACTCTTCCAGCTAAATTATAATTCTTGGGTTTAAGTAAATAGGCATTTCTAGTTGCAGATAAATAGGTTTTAAACTGTCCGAATAATGCTCCCATAAATGTCTTCTCAGCCAAAGCTCTACTTTCCTGGTCATAGTGTCCATAAATAAGATCTGACAAGGTTTTAGCAGCCAATATTTCATCTTTAGTATAGGCAAATGGTAAATCATCTCCTTCTTTTAGATTTAATCCATTGTCTCTATTATAGGCTTCCATTATAGATAAATAAAGTCCTCTTTGCTTATTGTATTCAGGATTACTCTTATTACCAGAAGCATATACTGCTAGACGCTTATCTTTCTTCCAATTATATTTAATGCCCTCATCAGTCATTTCTAATGCATCCCATGTACCATCATGTAAGCATTGAGCTACAAATATGGTCATACGATGGAAATAATCCGGGGCAGTAGTTAACTGATAGGCATGTCTAGACATATTAGCTAATCCAGATTTGTTACTAATAAGTCGTTTATTTAGAACTTGCATATCTATATTAGCTAGTCTAATCATATTGTTAATAGCCTCAATCTTAGTAGTCCTACTAAGCATATCTGGCCCTTCTTTGGTTACTAAAGCCATAGCTTGAGCCAAATCCTTTCTGGTAAACTTCTCATCAGTATAGTACATTTTACTAAAGGCTAGAGATGACTGCTTCCACATACCATTAATCATATCACGAACACCCCCAGTAACGTTAAATGCAAGTAGTCCAAAAGATGCTAGTCTTTTAATAGGGTTAAGATATTTAAAAGCTCGACGGCCTTCTTCACTAATAATAGATTGGTTAAATACGGCTACCTTTAAATAGTTGTCTAAAGTCTCATTAAGGACTGATAAATCTGTATCCGTAGACTTAGCATATCCTAATAATGACATCTTTATTCCCTTAATTGCAGGTAATATAATATCCAACTGTTCCTTTCTAGCTGATGCAAACTTATAAGTAGTTACTAAGGTTTCTATGTTACGTTCCCAGAAATCTAGTTTATATTCAGCTAATAAGGCATCTCTAGCTTCCTCGCTGGCTTCTGATAAATTAAATCTATTGTACATTTCGTACCTAGTAATTACTTTCTGTTTGTCGCTATACTCCCTATCACTATAAGCATCATTTTGGGATCTATTCCAATAATCCCTAAATCTTCCAGTTACGTCCTTTACCTCTTGGTTAATCCACTTACTAATTCCCATTTGTAGAATCTGATTATCAGCTTCCATAAGAGGAACCCAGAACCACTTCTCGGTCTTCTTAAGTTGCTTTACCGTCTCGCTATCTTCAGACAAGCTTCTGATATTAGGGAATCTTTCTTGGTTTATAAGCCACAGTGCTTGCTTTAAGAATCGTCTTTCCTCTGAAGTAAGTGGAGTACTGCTATCATAAGGATCTACAAATAACATCTTATTATTAAGACTTCCGTCAGAATTTCTTCTAAAGAAATTATTATACAGCTTAACCTGATCTCCTATAACAATGTTTCTGGCATTACTGTAACCTTTATCTTTCCATAAGGGTTTTACATATCCGGTAAGGAATTTCTCATGATAAGGAGTCATTTCTCTAGTAACGTTATCAAATGCACCTCTCACAGCAAGAGTAATTTGGCGTAAGTTATCCTCTGGAAATAAATCCGGATTAGTTATCATACCTCCAGATAAAGGAGTTCCTTTCTGTGTATATCTAGAAATCTCTTTAGGTTGAAGGAAGTCTAATCCTTTATAATAAGCTATAGCCTGTAATATTGACTTGTATAGTCTTTCTATTCCAGTGTTAGAAGATTCATTAGCTATAGATTCTAGAGAACCTCCAACTATCTTACCAAGACGTTCTCCATTCTCCATCCTTCTAGCTAGGGCTATTAGTCTATTGGCTATCTCATTCTTATTTACGGTATTAATGTTGAATAATTCCTTAGATAAAGCCTCTATATCTCTAGACAAACTATTAGTAAGTTTACCATTAGGTCTGTTCATCAAAGCTAGGAACTCATTCTTAATAACATCCAATTCATCCATAAAGGACAATTTGTTAATATTATTATTAACTTTAGCTGCTTTGGCTAACAGATTAAATGTTTCCTTTATCTGTCTTGAAGTAGCAGTAGTAGCTTTAGAGTCTTCTGTATTAATTACTTTAATGTCTCCTATTTTAAATACATCAGTTAATGCATTAGGAATCTCATTAATGGCAGCCATTATCTTCATTAACTCAATATTGCCATTAGTTGCCAATAATATCATTTTGTTATTAAGAGCATATGCGTTCTTTTCATATTCTCCTAACATTGTAGTTCCTAAAGATAGCTTAAGTTCAGTATGTAAATCATGATGGCTTAATGCAATAAAATCAATTTGTTTGGTAATAGTATTACTAATAGCTACAATTCCTAATTGTTTTAGTGCTTCTATATTTACTAATTCCCATCCTGGATCGTTAACATATTTCTGGAATGTAGTTACTACAAAGGCATTAGTAGTATATCCAGTAGTAGGACTCACATCCTCCAACGGAATTTTACCATCAATGGCTCTTTTAAGATCATAGATAAATTTGTTAGTCTTAAGTCTATGATTCTTAACCATCTTATTTAGGTATTTCTCTACTTCTACTCTAAGTTCCGCATTCTTCTCTTTAGGTGAATCTTCTTTGATATAGATAGGCTTTCCTTTACTGTAGAAATCTTTAAAATACCATCTGCCCTCAGAGGGATTCGGAGAATCATAAACATGATTTGCAATAAAAGCATCTACATCAATTTGCTCTCTAATTGATTTAATCTTAGGATTAGGTATAAACTTACTAAGAGTATCTAGTACATTATCTCTAATAGATTCCCCTATAGTTTCATCGGTAAGTCTTACTGGAATTGCATAACTCACATTATTATAAAATTCACCTACTCCCCAAGCTAGTCTATTAATGGTGCCTCCAGAATCTTTAGTTCTGTCTTGCACTCCTTCGAAGCTAACTCCAGTTAATTCCCCATCCTCTAGCCCTTCCAGATGCATAGGTACTATATTCAGTTCCATATTAGCAGCAGGAATACCTTTGGAAGCTAACATTTGTCTATAGAAAGCTAACTGGTAATCATACTTAGTTTGCTTAGCAGCATCCCACCTATCAGACAACTTTGCAGAACTTTTGAAGACATATAAATGCGGCTGACCATCCTCACCTATCACTACTAAGTCTATAGAACCTATTATATTAACTCCATCCAATGTTTTAGAATCTATAGTAAATTGAGGCAGTAGTTTAGCGTCCTGTCCATGTGCCTTATAGATTTCATCTTTAAAAGATGCCATATTCTTGTATACACTCCTGACAGCTTGTTCACTAAATACTCCAGCATACTTATCTATAAGCTCTTCTAATGACATATGACCAGCAAAGTAATCACCTAAAACAGCATGTAATTCAGCCCCAATATCTGCTATTCTCTCCCACATTTCCATAGTATTATTAACCTGCTCTTCAGCTTCAGCATGAGTCATACCCTTGGATACCAATTCATTTATAGTATTATTTCTCCAATTCTTAATACTGAACGGCTGTCCTAAGAAAGTTTCTTTAGAATCTTTGGTAATAGTAGCAGTTTCTAAGAAATCTGTAACTGACATGTTAGAACCTTCTGCTTTGTACATAATATCACCAGATACAGGGTCTACTCCGTTGCTGTTGAGTTTAGCAGTAGCTTTAATAGATCTTAACTTAGCTACCATTTCGGACTGCTTAGTGTCTTGGCTAAACACAATATCTGATATAAGTCCCATTTCAATTTGGTTCTTATGTCCTATTAAGAAGTCAAACAATTCAGCATAATCGTTAAATTGCTGTATTTGACCATTTATATTTAAACTGTATGTACAAGCCATTAACAATCCTCCTTTAAATTACCACTTTTAATCATTCTTTCTATTAGATTAGTAATTACACGAGATTCAGATGCCATATCCATATCAAAACCTTCTCTAAAGTCCTTATTAACTAAAGCACTACCAAATTCTGACATTATATCATCTATGCTCATGTTAAGTAATTTACCTAATTTCTCATCTTTAATGTCTTCCGAAGTTTGGAATGTGTTTTGAGTTTTGGCTTTAAATAGTTCTCCCAGGGCATCCAAGTCAGTTTCCTTACCTTCAAACCACGTGTCTGCAATCTTACTAAAGTAATTACCAAACTCTGTAACAAATATTTCTTCATTTAAGTCTGTAACTGCTCTACTGTCTCCTATATTCCTAAATGCTTGTACTTTATCATCATAATCAGAAAGTTGCTCTACTTGGTTTACTAATCCGTAATATAAATCTGAATTAGTCCTCTTAATGGAACCCATAATAAGATGTGCAAATTCATGTAATGAATCAGCAGTTGTTGCTCTGTCTACATTTAAATATATTTCTCCATTATAAATAAATGCATTAGTTCTACCTACATTGGGTATTACACCCTTAAAAGAATCTGCTAATTCTCTGGCTGTAACTACATTAATTTTAATACCATAATTCTTTCCAAGATGATTAGCTATTTCTACCATTTCACTTTTAAATGACCTTGGCACCTTCTTATGAACTGGAACGTTGGTGCTCATTTGAAGCTTCTGTAAGTTATATTTATCCCCAGCTGCTGCAACTACTTCATACACTGATTCACTAGCATTTTCGATTATATTTAACGCCTTAGTAATAAGCTCAGTTTCATAATTTAATTTGTCCGGGGTAAGCATACTAGGAACCTTATTATTATATAAAGCATTATGGGTTTCTGGATCTCTAAGTTGGTTCTTAAGTAAGAAGAACGTCGCTACTTTCTCCGGAGTATCTAATATAGATTGAATGTTAATTCCTTGTTCATTCAGTGATGTTAATATTTTATTGTATTGTGGCTTCTTCATCATTTCAGACACGAAGTTATTAAATGTTATAGACTTAATAAGCTTCTTGTCATTATATAGATTTATTTTATCATCTAATGTAATATCTAATACACTAAATCTATCTCCTATTTCCAACTTAGAACTAGAAGATATGTTAACTTTGTCTCCAGGTTTCTTCTTAATACTAGTTGCTACTGATTCAAAGTTAATAGGTCTATTTAGCTGTAGTGTAATCAGGTTTTTAGCATGTTTTAAACTGTCTACACCAGAGGTATGTATATTATCAGCAGTAGTTATTAATTTATCACTAATATAGTACTTATTATTATATCTGATTATATTATACCCATTATAGTTCTCTATATAATCTACGATATCTCCAGTGTATTCTGTATTAACAATAGATTTATCAAATACAGGTTTCTTGACAGTGTTTCTTAATAACAATCCACTATCACTAATATATGCTATGTCTATAAACTTACCATTATGTATATTGTTATTAATGTCTTGAATAGCAGACACTATATTATCTTCAGTTGCCTCACCATAACCGTGATTCTCCATAAAGGACTCTATATCTTGTCTAGATATTTTGAGATACTTTCCAGATATTTTAGCTCTATCTATTAAGGCCTGAGCAGATGGGTTATCATAACTGATGGACTCTTGCTCTGGAGCACCTATTAAGTCATTAAATATTTTATTAAAGGTTCCAATTAATCCTGTCTTATATAAAGCGTCACTTAATGAAGCACTAGAATAGAAATAATGAGTAAATGCAGAGACAACATTAGACTTACTGGCGACAAATTTACCATCTGAATAGCCTATTTTACTTAACGTAATCATAGCTCTTCTAGATGTAGTGGGGTCAGTGGCTAGTATTTTAGCTGCTGTAGCTATATTAGAGTATAATCCATCTACAACTTCTTTGGGAGCTTTATCCATTAAAGATGATACATATAATTGTTTTAAATGTGTCTCTATATGATCTGGAGTAGGTTTAATCACTGCTAATGAATTACCTTGATAATTAAATATTCCGTAATTACTATTCCAATTTACACTGAATTTAGCATCAGTAAGTAAGATGTTATAGGCGTTTAAATCAACTCCTTCTTTCTGTAAAGCATCTACAAGATATCTTATATTAGGTGTGTCAAACTCATTTCTAATAGTATTTAGATTGTAATTACCAGAAGGTAATGTAAATCCCTGTCTATTACTATTAATATTGAAGTTAGCTAGAGGAAATCCTCCAGAGTTAACGGCAGCAATAAACTCATCATATGCTTCTTTATTACCCATTAAAGCACCTACTGCATCCTCTAAAGACATTTCACTAGCATCGGGAACTTCCAGCTTGATTACGCTGGAAGCCCCTTTGTTAGAATTTATTATAATTTCAACTGAACAACTCATATTAACACTTGATTCTCATTTGTATAGTATTACGTCTCATTAGACTTTTGATCTTACCTACTAAGGTATTAAGTGATTCGGAAGAGTTAATTACTAATTCCTTCATTCTGTTACTCTGGTTAGGAGTATTTATTACGAAGTAATTGTCACGTAACCTTAATGAATCCTCATCTTCCATATTTGGTACTTCATCTACCATATAGTAGTCATCTCCGCTTCTCATATATAGAAATAATCTACCTGTATCATCGTCTTTAATTCTAATGTATTTATCCCTAGCTCTACCTTTAGAACTTTCACTTACTATAGGTGCCATCCTAATAAGGGCATCCTCCAATGAGAATGAGTCCATATTAACATCAAGCCAGTAGTCAGCGTTACCTACATAATTATGAAAGTCAGTTAACATATCACTAACATCAACTCCATCTATTGTATTAAATAGGGAAGTTAATCTGTCAGCACCATACTGATTCTTATTAACTACTAGATTATACAAAAAGAACCAATCTGTTAAAGATACTCCTTGAAGTTCTATCTTCTTAAGAGCAGCAAAGTCTCTTTGGTATCTACTAAATACTGGATCTGTTTCAGTACTTAACATATTAATTGGCAACTTCATATAAGTTACATTAGACCTAGTAAATGGATCTAATCTTCTGTTTCTACTTAATCCCTGTATGAAACTATTAATAAGTAAGGATCTTACTCTTTTATTACCTACAACTCCGTTCTTTAATGCAGGAATTACCTCTCTTTCCATCCACATTTTAAAGTTAGCAATTCCCTCATTAGTAGACAAATTAAATACTTCTCCACCAGGACCAGCTGAGTGTATAGTCATGTCGGATCCTATGTATTCCTGCCCTTCTTCCAATCTAAATACTACGTTTCTACGTGTAAGCCAATTATTAATTAAAACATTATCAGTATGAGATGCTAATGCGGCTAATTGCTCCTTTTTAACAGCTCTACCGTAAACTGGATTCTCTTTAATAAGAGCTTCTCTGTAGGAGTTTACTAGATTAAATTTAGTGCTTATATTTATGTCAGAAGTATCAGTAAGATTATAAATATCAAATAGTGCTTTGAAATGAGGAATTTTAGTAATCATGTCAAATATGTTCCAAGTTCCCTTAATAATATTATAGTAATCAATTGTAGTCTGTCTGTAGCCATTATTGACTGGATCTAAGAACTTTCTAATACTAAAACCTCCATTTACTATATTCTGAGACACCGCATCTTTAACTATATTTCTGACCGCAGTTTCTTCTAAATATGGCTTCTCTTTCAATACATTAACAATTAGTTCATCAACATTAAACCCATTACTGCTAGTTAGATACTTACGCTCCCTATTAGTAATAGCTGATTCATAAGTATTCAACATTGCCATTTTACCTGCAATATCAGTTGGCATACCTTGATTTAACCCGTAGAATCTACCAAGAAGTTCAGTCTCTCTTGCATCAAAATTAATATTCTTGAACTCAGTGAATTTATCTGGATCTATCCTTCTCTTCATCTTCAACAAGTATTCATATTCTTCTAGGAATCTAAATTCTCTAAAGTTCTTAGCAGGGAATATGTCTTCGATGCTACCATTATTAGCAAATCTATCTTTAATTTCTTGAATCCACTCACCTCTCTTGGCAAACATTCCAGGATTGTCAACAGACACTCTAGCATATAATCCCTTCAGTCCGTCATTATTTAAATAGTTTCTAATATTAGGACCTTCTTCTAATGACCTAATTACTGAGTTAACAGATGCTGTTTCGTGATATTCATCAAATACGTTAACCTTCATCAAGTCATTGACCGTTTGCACTGTAGGTGTAGTCATTAGATTCTTTGCTATATCATTAAAACTGAATCCTAACATAATCATATGTAGATACATACCAGCTAGATTAGGACCAGCATTAATTTTAGATAGAATCAACTCCTTGGCATTATCGGTTGCAGCAGATAGTAAAGCTGAGATAACCAATGATTGGTCAGGTTGTACTCCTAATTGCTCTTGAATAACTCTAGAAACATCTTCCTGAGTTAATTGTTGCTCAGTAGCAGTCCTAATTAGGTTCTCCCAATAATTCTTCTCTGGAGCTAAATCAGTAAAGTTAATGTTGGCCATTATGTTTCTGAGGGTATCTACAGTAATTATTTTGCCATCCTCTGACACCTTGCTCTGAATACCTTTATAAACATTAGAGAAGAACATGTTGTTCATCCACTTAGAATCTCCACTTCTAATGCCTTCATTAAAATAATAACAGTTAGCAAAGAATACTTTCTCACCAACAGCTGCAATACCAATTACCTGTTTACCATCCATATTCTGCATCTGCATTACCCATTTAGCAGAAGGAGACATAAGAGTAATTTTGTTAGCCTCCTTACCAGAAGTAGAATGCTCAGCAGCAGCTTGAGGATCTCCCATTTCAATTGGAGAATATGCTTGAGTCATATTCTTTAGGTCTTGGATAATGTTACTAATACTAGCCGATACAGAGTTTCTAAATGCAGGCAAAGTATTAATAGCTCTTATCTTCTGACGACCATTCTTTACTCTTCTACCGTTCTCATCACGTTCTTCAGTCATGTACATAGAATGGTTATTTATTCTGCTTAGAATAAAATCAGCATTCTTAGTGTCCGACCCAGTATAACTTACTAAGTTAGTATCATCAATTGCAGTAAGTAACTCAGCTATGATCGGTAGAGATTCTGGGTTATAGAAATTCTCCTCATTAAGCATTTCTACGTAATTAGTAATATCTACAGCTCCAGGAGCATAACTATATGCATATAGTTTACCGTTAGGAGTAGGTAGTCTTTCAGACATTCTAAGAGCTTCTATAGAATTGAAATTGAAGTATGGAGACCATCCTATATAATTACCATTAGTATCAAAATCATAACCCATTACGTAGGCTTTATCAATATCCGTTTAACCTCATACCTTTCAATATGAGACTGACTATATCATCACTCTATCTCTAGAGTGTCTCGCACTTCGGAACCAGCTTTCTGCTGTGCTATAAATTCTTCTTTAGTAAAGTTATCTCTAATTTTATAGAGTAATGATGGAACCTGTTCTATATATGGACGTATAATTTGTATGAACGCTGCACAATCAGATTCAGTGGAACTAGCAATAGAATAAGTTCCCTTTCCTTCTTTAAAAGGTCTAAATTGCACATCCCAAACTTCTTTGAAATAATCAATTACTACTTGAGCTGTATCTAAATCAACACACGTAGCTATTTTGATTGTATGTTGTATTGAGCTACGCTGTTTTGAAGTGTTTACGTTTATACAACCATCATCCATATACCATATAGCTAACCCGATAGGGGTAAGCCAATTCAATAATCTTCTAGTAATATGTTTCTTAGGAGTATAGACTGTTCTCCTTAAGGCTTTTATAGTTGGGTTAAGTGACATCTGAGAGTATAAAACTTTGTTTCCTTTATTATATCCACATGTTGATATATACTCCTTAACACCATTGTTCTTAAACCCAAACTTGTTTAATAAGTCTATCTTCCATTCTAGAAACTCTCTTTGAGCTTCAGAATGACTTAGCTTGAATACATAATTACTAGATATTGTTCCATCTCCTAAAAGAAGGCCTATAAGTAGGCTCTTTTGTTCTTTACTAAGTTTCTTTGTTATTCTTCTAGCCATTTACCTAATATTTTGAGTTAAACATTAGATAAAAGTTCCTACTCCCTTACGGGATAGTCGATGAACTTTCATCCTTATAAACACAAAGATATTAAAACTTTTGTCAATTAACTAGTCTTATTATCCAAATATTTATCTAGGATGCTTAGCTGCGGATTGTCCAATCTTAACCTTTTTTACTTTACCAACAATAGTTAATTGCTGCCACTAGATGTATTACTACTCTAGTTTAGTAGGTTAAGCTCTAAGGAGTTCCCCGTCAATTCACGAGATTTATTATAGTGACTACAATATTAATATGTCACCTAACTAAACAGTTAAAATTAGATCAATAGTCACTTCCCTGTAGCCAAGTTTGCCAGTGAGATACATGTACCACATTCTTATCAGAATCATTAAATGCTACTGCTTTCATCTTCATAAATGATTGCATCGTCTGTGCTGGAATACGAGCTACAGTAAATTCAAGAGATTTCTGGAATGATACAAACTTCTTCTTAGCAGCAGTAATCTTTCTAGATTTCTCTAAAGCCTCTAGTTCATAAGCTATTTTAGATACGCTAAAATCATCTTTAACTAATGCTTTAGTATATGTGTCATACAATCCTTTCAATAACCTGTCACTTCTGTCCTTACCCTGTTCTATAACTCCTTGTAATGTTGCTTTGTCTTTGATGTACTGACTGATTTTAATGGAATCAAAATCGTCAGTTTTATAAATATCCATTACATTATCAGGAGTACTAACAACTAAAACTTCTTCAACAGAATTACCATCAATCGCATTATAGGATGTTACTAACTCATGATAATTACCTTCAGCATCGTAATATCCACTTTCATATAATTTATTACCATCTTTGTCTATTCTAAAGATACTATCTCCAACTCTCATGAAGTCATCGTCAGTAAGAGTTTTATTAACTGATAGCTTATCTATGATAGTAGTAGATGTATTAAATGCAATATATACGTGTTTACCACTTCCTCTAGTAAATGCTATATCAAATAATTTAGTTTTAGGAGTATGGTATTTATCATACTTATTAACAAAGAATTGGTATCCTTGTGTAAGTACATCATTAATACTATCATTAGGACCTAAATTAAATTGATTAACATATAACTTACTAATTACTAATTCAGCAGGATTATTAACTAGATTTTGAATTGGAATAGCTATATTACCATTAGGCAGTTCCATTAAGTATCTACCTTCCGGAACGTATTTCTTGCTAAATGCTACTGGATCTTGATTATATTCCAATAACATATCTTCAGTAGCAGTCATATACCCTTTATCTAGTAACATGAATGTATTCTGAACATCAGCCTGTAATTTAGCTCCTATTTCTTTAGGAAGCTTCTTACGTTCAGTAAACGATGCTTGTATTGCTGGCATATCGAATATACTATGTCTCTTGCCAGTTGCATCATCCCAGTATATTTCGGCAGGTTTCAAGTCTGTAGGTCTAGTAATGTCAGTATAGAATGTAGAGAAATTCTTCTTGACGAAATTATAAGAATCATAATCGTTTACATATACTAACATATACTCTCCTTCGAGTTTCCATCCATTATCTTCCAAGAACTGAGGTACAGTTAATGCTATATCTCTATTTAGTCTCTCTAACTTAGACAGTGCCTTATTAAGGTCATCTTGAGCCTTAGATAGTTCAACCCCTTCACCATCTCCTCTATTAGCTTGATCTACTAGTCTAGTATACTTGCCAACTTCTAATTCGGCAAACTTTTTATTTCTAGTAGCGTCACTATTAATCTTGGCAACTACACTAGCCACTTCTTGGATAGGTATTTTAATTCTATCTCCAGGTAGTAACCTATCAATAGAATTAGCTGGTTCAGATTCAATTTTAGCCTGCTCTCTTTGTAAGTATTCATCTACTGATATTCCTTCATCAGCTGCAATTCGATATAAATCGTCATATCTATAATTCTGCCCTCCAATTCTATGTACCTGTATGATATTATATCCAGGAGCCATAACAGCACCCATACCTGGGAACTTTCTTTTAATAGCAGTCTTATTGATGTTGGACGTAAATGTAGATAAAGCCTTAGCAAATATAGAAGGATCACTATAAGGAATCTTATAAGCGTCAGCTCCATGTGAAGTTCTACGTTTCCTATCTAAAGCAAACTCCTCCTTAGCTTTCTGAATGATAGTTTTGGCAGTTCCTAATTCATCGCTGTTCTTATTTAATTCCTTAATAATAGCTTTACCAAATATCTCATACAAGTCTGATTTGACATCAGGATTATCAGTAGGTTTTATTCCAGTAAGAACATATACAGCTTCTTTAATATTACCTATAGAAGCTAATGCAACTTTACCTAAGCTTTTATATGCATTCTTAGCCATATCATGAGTAAATCCCATAGATTCAAGAGCTGAAATTACCTGAGAGAACTCGGTCATTGTTGACTGATGTTCTGGGTCGGTAACTACGTGGTCAGCATCCATCTGCATACCTAAGCCATCAGTATTAAAGTGCATTGTCATTAATGGAGAATCATCATACCAAGAGCTATCTGGATTTATATTTTGAGCTCCCACTTTAATTGCAGACTTATTAACTAAGTAAGCAATCATTTTATATTTGAGTGGCTGGTTGGTATTGCGTTGAGTAGGTATGTCTCCATTGGCTTTATACTGTCCTATATTATTAACATAAGTAGCAGTTACGGCTAATGAAGCATCGCTATATGCAAGTTCTCCATCTCTAAGTGATTCACTATAAACTCCTCCTAAAGCAGCATGTAATTCAAATAAAGAATTAATTGGAACGTTAGTATCAATTAATACATTAGCGGCACCTACTGCTTGTATTGGATTTCCATTTACATCTACCAACTGCTTACTAATATTATACAGTCCATTTCCTACTTTGTCTAGTCCTAGTATCTCATAATGATTGTTACCGTCTCTGTAAAATATTCTATCACCTCCAGTGACATCTCTTAGAGTCATTGGCTGACCAAATAAATTTACAGTAAGGTCTACATTAGCAGGAACATCCCAATCAGCTGTTGATTCACTCCATTTAAAATCAGACATCTTCTTGAATAAATTATATAATTTAATGTCTGATGTTAATGATTGACGAAGCCTTTCATTGTAAGCAGAGAAGGTAGCAAACTTTAATAAAGCTGCTGTACCATATCTTCCATTATAATCATGTCCAATAGGTTTCTTATCTTCTCCTACAGATGAATCTTGTAATGATAAGTTCTCCAAATAAGACATAATAGGATTACACCATGCAGAACCGTCATGTGCATCCACTTCTGCAATTTCACCTTTAAAGTTATATACAGGAGCTCCGACATCACTCATTACAGCTATTCTATACCAGGGTGGCACTCCAGTCAAACTATTCTGATGTAGATACTGTAATGTAGCTGGTACAATCACATTACGTTTTAACTCAGCAAGTTCTCTAGAAGAGTGTTCCATTTCTATTCCGTTAAATGAGTCAGGATCTAAACTACCATATTTAGCTTTATTTGGATGTGCAATGCTACTACCAGTAGTTACTAGTCTAAGGTTCTCTGATGTTAAGAAATCAGCTACAAAGTACCTTTCAATTAGAGGATTTAGAGTAATTTCTACATCATCTCTTAACCAATTACTATCTAAATCAGATAGTCTAGTAATATTAGTATTACCCTGTTTAGCTAATATAAGTTCTTGAGTATTCTCATTTACCCATAGTCTTTTATCAGCTCCTAATAACTTATCCGCAGCCTTTCTAAGAACTGTATTACTACGTCCGTTGGCATATACTAAAGGGAATGACATATTATTGTCAATCATGTCCTTAACAAACTTCTTACGTTCTCTAAGCATAGCTTTGTTAAACACATCCTCTTTAGCATACATTTCTGTAGCAAGGAAGTTTAAAAGTTTATTAGGAATCAGGCCTTCCTTAGTTTTGCCATTGAGTTCAAATGACCCTCCTTTATTAGTGTGAACGTTATCAATATTAGGGACTCCAGCAGCATAAGACATATTAGTGTACTCACCTGATGTAGTAACTGCTAATAAATTAGTAAAGTCTTGGTAGTCAAGTACATCTACTAATGAAACTGGTTCTTTAATATCAAGAGAGTCTAAAGCATCTACTATGCTACTAGCATCCATAAAATCACCAGCTGCTTGTGCTGCATCTAATGCTTGTAACAGTCTGTTTCTTTCTGAATCTAGAGATTCATTATGTTTAGCTATTTTAGCATTCTCAGCATCTACTTTACTCTGTTTAGATAGTATTCTGTTTGCAGCCTCAGGATTAATAGCCTGCAATCTTTGTAAGTATGTCTCTAAAGATTGTCTGTATACTTCTTTATAGTCACCCAATACATTATTGAATACTTCCTTATAATAAGTTCCTACAGTTCCTTTGATAGCACTAATAATGTCTTTAGTAGGTGAAGTAAGTAAATTAATAAGTAATGGCTTACCATTCTCATCAAGTACATCTATCTTATCTACACCAAGCTTCCACATTACAAATGTTCCCTTATCGGAATATACAGTAGGTTGTACATTGATAGTTACAGGTGCATTGCCATTCTTTGGTCTTAATAAGTTTCCATAGAAGTCATATACTAACGAAGAATATCCTATTTCTGCAACCGAGAACTTAGTAGCACTCTTCTTTATTCCATTTCTACTAACTACATCAGTTTTTATGGAAGTTCCCATTAGCATATTAGGATTTCGTCCAAATAGCGTATTCTTTAAAGCAGAACTAGGATTATCAAGTATATACTTTTTAACGTAGCTCCTAGTCAGTCCAGCTAAGTTAGCAATCCTACTATTAGGTATATTATTACCTTCGGCATTCTTAATAACTGACTTGTATATTTCTCCAGTTACTACCTGTTCAGCTGCTACAATATCATTAAGTATATTAATTAAATTAGGTCTAATAGCCTTTAATGAGTTTGAGGCTTTATCGTAGTAGAACCTTTCATTATTGTCTCCTAACTTCTCATTGTAATAGTTCAGAGTTTCTATATACGAACGTAATGATAAATTCTCAGGATTATTATTTTCATATCCATCATATACTGTATTAACAAATGCAGAACTGCTTGCAACAGCTACTAATTTATCAAGATAATCAAGATTATTAGCTTCATTTACATTTCTAAATGCAGCTAGTAAATCTACATTGCCTCTTAAGAATCCTGTATTAGCAAAGTCATCTATAAATTCTATTAAAGATACATATAATCTTTCTCCATCAGTAAGCACCTGTGGATTGTTCTCTTCATATATAGCTTTTAACTTAGTAAATGAAGGTTCTTCTAATATAGTATTTAGCCTTCCAAATTTAACGATATCAGAGTTTGATAATTCAAGCTTTCTTTGTCCTTTACTACTAACTGCATTGCTGTTATAAATTACAGTAACCTTTTCTCCTTTATATGGTAAAGTAAAAGAGACGTCGCCAGTAGTAGCGTTACTAACAGATATTCCCCACCTATTTAATAGGCCAGTCCTATCTGCCATAAGTTCGTTAGCAATATCAATATCATTCTCTCTCTGTATTTTACGTCTATTTACATTAGATTGCTTAATTTCAGAACTATCCAAATCTCTAGTATCACTATTAAGAGCATATTCTACATATCTGGCATTGTTAGTTCTGTCTACAACTCCAGATATAGAATCTAACAAATCGTAAGTAGTGATAGCTTTAGAAGTAAGATAGTCTCTATTTGCAATACTATATAAAGAGTTGAATTTATCTTTGTTATAGAACTTATCATAGATAGATTTAAATACGTTAAGATCGTTTACTTGGAATACCTTAGACCTAGTATCACTATTTAATATCTCCTTAAGAATTTCTCCTAAGTAATAATTAGGGGCGGAATGTAAATTTAAAACTAAATCCTGTAGTCTCTCCCCAAAGAACATAAAGTTGTATTCGTCTTTAATCTTGCTAAAAGAGTGAACGAATTGTTTTAAATTTAAATACTTGTCACCTATCTGCTCTCCAGTAACATGATTAATTACAGGAGTTTGTTCAATAAGTAATCTAGACACATTACCTATTTCAGATAATGCATCTACATTCTCATTAGTTCTCCATGTTTTAACCATATTAGAACCAGATCTAAATTGGTATTTATTAGTGCTCACAGGTAGTTCTATTCCTACATATCCCCTATTCCTAATTTCCATATTCTTTCCGAATAAGCTTTTAAGAATAGTATCGAAGTTACCGTTAGATAGAACAGCCCATGCATTGAATCCATCCACTAACATCTGATTCTTATAGAATCCTTCTATGTTTCTCTTCTTAGATACGAATGCACTGTCTAACGCAGATTTAGATATGTTTTCAAATATACTAGAAGCGGCATCCAGAACCTTCTGCATATTCTCTACATTAGGAATACCATCTAGGTAAATAGTATCTAGTATAGATGCATCAGTTTCTATACCTTCTTCAGAATTAGCTAATTTAATATAGTCAACTAATTTCTTAAATAAGATATTCTTATATTTAGCAATATAAACATTTAAATCATCATTGCTCTTAATAAGTCTACCGTCGGCAAAGTTAACTAATGAGGCTTCTATAATATTATACCTAAACTGATTCAGCATATACTCCTTAACTACAGAAGCAGAACCGTAAATATCACTAATGGATGGAGTTGCAACTCTTCTCTCCAATGGTTCTTCAATTACTTGAATGTCCTCAGGTTCGTCTTTAATGACAAGACTCTTGTCAACTTCCTCTACTGTAGAGGTTTCCGGATTAATACTGAATTTGGAACTTAATGGTACAGCATATTCAGCTAATAATTGTTCCTTCTGTGCATCTGTTAATCTTCTGGATGTTTTAACAAAATCTTCTAGAACCTCAGAAAGCGAGACATATTCTGTCTCGCTCTCCAGGTTAAATAGTCCAGTATTCTTCAAACTGTTGTAGAAGTCGTCTATGAAATTAGCAGTAGATATTACTGGCTCTTTCCTAAACTTTAATACTGTACTTCTTAGAGCAACCTCAGCATCAAGTCTGTGTTGCCCTATGTCAAAGTTAGTACATGCCATTTCTTATTAGATATTAAATTTACATCCTTGACTATCAATAATGTTCTTATTGGAAGCTAAAGAAGATATGTATTCTTGCACGTCAATTAAATCATCATTGTCTAACTGCTCATCAGTCAATAATCCTTCAAAATGGCTGTCAACTAGTTTGGCTTTATCCAATATAGCCTGAGCCTGCTCTGGAGTTACTGATGATAGAGACATTAATGTGTTAATTAAGTCAGCAATTTCAGATTCCCTAAGATTATCAAAATCGTTAAGTGTATCTGCGAATATCTTTAACTTCTGTTCTCTAGTTGGATCAAATGGAATTTCATACATAGTTGTATCTGCAATTTCTACTTTACCATCGAGAATAGAACCTTTTATTGTTTGTCCTCCCTGCAAAGTTACTGTAACTTCCTCTAGATTACTACCATTATATTCAACATTCTGAATTGCAGAATTATCAACAGAACCATCTACTTTCTTAGGTAGTACAGACGGACTCTTCTTATTTATTTCGTCTAGCAGGGTAGAATAACTATTTATAGTTAATAGTCCAGTGTCAAGAACTGTAGTATAAATACTTAATACAGTGTCATTATTCATCTTTAATTGTCTATTATTAACTGCATCAGAAAGCTTGACAGCTACTGAGCTACTATACTCTTTAATGATATCATTAATAGCAGCATCCCCTTCAGTCTCATATCTAGATTTAGCTCTGTCAGCTAAATCCTGTAAGGATTCATATCCACTTACATTAGACAGAGCTCCCATAGTTGACAAATTCATTCTGGAGTTAAATTCGTCTCTCTTAGCATGTAATATATCATCCTTAAATTCTACTTCTTTTAAACCAGTAGGGTCTATAGTAATTTCGAAATTAGGACTTTCTATAGCTACATCTATATGGAACTGATCTAAGTTATTTCTAGTGGGATAGAAATCTGAGGGTTGACTGTCATGAGAAGTCTGAAATCTTGGAGTATAGAATATTCCATCTATAAATGGAGCATATGTTGTAGTAGGAGCACCTTCCTTAATAGTTGGAGTGCCATGTAATATAACATTGAACATATTATTAAGTACAGAAAAAGCACTGGTCCTACCTGCATCTCTGACAGCTTCACCTATGCGAACATTAGTTGCTTCTAGTCTAGTTTCTATAGGTTTACCATCCGGTCCTTTTGCAGTAAATGAATAAGCATCACCTGCTTTATAACCTTTAGTGTACATCTTATAGATAGAGGATAGCAAACTAACAACTTTAAAAGATCCTCCCATATTTCCTAAAGCTGCATGTTTGACAGTTCTTACTCCATCACTGAATTTTATCTCTCCATTATCAGATATAAGTTGCTCTAGGATATTATCCATATTTCTTCCTTCTGTTCTAATTGTGAAATTAGTATCCTTAGGAAGTGAAATGTATTTACCTAAAACATCAAATATTTCATTTAATATAGTATATTGAGCCTTAGCAACTGCTGGATCTATATATACTCCATAAGTAAGTTTTCTAGATACTTTATTACCTGCATTGAATTCTTTCCATTCATTCTCACTAAGATTTATAGGTCTGACTACCATACCTGGAGCATTAGCCTTAATAGCATCAGCATAAGTAAGTCTAAACATAAATCCATTATAAGTAGAAGGATTCCAAGGAACTCTTTTAGCACCGTTAACCACAGATTGGTCTAGTAGTCCATTAAACTTATCAACTTCAGTTTGTCCTCTTACCTCGCTTAGATTATTAGTAGACATGTATGTCTTATAAGCATCTAAGAAGTTGTTAAGCCCAGCTCGATAATTCCATAATGCTACTAACATTCTAGCTGCTGTAGTATTACTTCCATATGTACCTATATAATCCTTAACCTGCTGTATATCAAGTTTACTCTTACCATCATCGTCAGTACTAGTTAAATCACTGAATGATAATGTAAAGTAGTCATTTATAAATGAACCATTAGGGGTAGCTACTATAGCTCTAATGATTGGTGGTACTCTATCTGCAACTTCTGCATTTGCCTCTTCATTAGAAAGACCCCTTGATTTAGCTTCATCAAATGCTCTTGCTCTCTTCTTCTGCATTTTGATATACATATCCGCTAGATTTGATTCAGTAACTTTCTCCCCGTCTATTTTGAGATGCTTGTTAGTAGTTGCAAATACTATACCTTTACCTCTAACTGATTTATCAATCATAGCTACACCACCCTGTCCAGTATATCCATACATAGGACTTATTAGAGCATTAGGAAAGGCTTCTTGTAGTTCATTAAGATTCCAAGTTTGACCTGGCACCTCTTTTAGTCTAGTTGCTCTAGAGAATGTAATGTCAGATTCATTGATTTTGAAGTATTTAGAAGATGTTGGATTAGACCATTCTTGCATATTCTTATACCACTTCCTATACTTAGATATAGCAGCATCTAACTTATTACCATGAGCTTTATCCCATTTCTGCCAAGTGTCCGGATTAGTAAGTTTACCCATAGTGAACTGAATATCCTTACCTCCATCTATACTGACTCTGTAAACAATATTAAATGCAGTAGACTCTACTTTAGTCTTATCGTAACCTTGTTTGTCTCTAGCTATATCTGTTCCAGTGGTACTAGTATCGTCTTTACGAACTTCAAGATAGAAACTTCCATTATTCCATACATCTAATCCTAACTTAGCTAAATATGCATTACCACTATCTGACAGTCTCTGCAAGAAATCTTCATCAAACTTCTCACCAAATGTTAGGTAGTTTCTAATATCCACCAATAATGATTTAGGAGTAATCAATTGATTAGCAGTATAATGGATTCCGTTCTTAGTAAAGACGTTTAAATCATCTATAATATCATCCTTAACTACTCTATCAAATGTTCCGTCCTCATTCTCTAACATACCATATCTCATATACCATCCATAAGCCCTAATTCCAGACATAACACCCTCTATTTCTGAATCTAATACAGTAGTCTTCTTTCCATCCAAGTTACCTAATAACTCATTCTCTATAGGATTATCTCCTTTAGGTTTGGAAGGACTTTTAGGTGTATAAGGAGCAGCTGGTTCAGGAGATTGAGGTGTTTCTTCAGAATTTATTGGAGAAGGAGTATACCCTTCCAATTCTGAATCCAAAGCAGCCATTCTGATTTCTTTGAAGGTGTTAATAATACGTTCCTGACTAGGAGTTACAGAAGTTCTATCTTCCTTAATAAGATTCTTCTCTTTTACATATGCAGATAATCCATTATTAATAATGTAAGTTCCTTCTTTAGAACGAGACATCATAGTATAGAAGGATTTAGCAAAATTAATAAGGTCTGCCCAGTCAGTAGAATCGTATTTAGCAAAGTCTACATCAATAATGAAGTGAGCAGCTTCTGAGCCTTGTACAGATTTAGGAGTGTATACCTTGATTCTACTATCATTCATTCTCTGAATTAACTGGTATGTAGGAGAGTTTTCATTATCATATACATAACCTATTTCACCATCAGCTTCCAATAATGCCTTAATATCTTCCTCTGAAATTTCATTTACTATCTTCTCTCCATTTAGTGGATTGTCATCGTCTTGATAATGTTTCAGAATTAAATTACTAGTAATTTCATTGAATATTCTATCTCTAACTTCTGCATCATTATCAGCGGTCACATTATCCTTGTTAAAGTTGATCCTACTAAGAATTGCATTAACCTGCTTATTATTATCGTCTTTCTGAACATTAGTAATACGTAAGCTAATATCCAGTTTAGGAGTTCTAACCGTTAATGCTTCAGTTGGTTTAACATTATATATACTAGTTTCTACATTCTCATATCCATTCTGATTTAAATCCCCTAATAGTATTATTGTAACACCATTCTTGGATGCCCAATCAGATAAGAATTGCATATAAACACTATTAACCCAAGTAGCTTCATCAATAAACAGCAATCTAGGAGTAGCGTTATCACTATATTCTATATCAGACTTAGCAACTGCTACAGTATATCCTTGCTTAAGTTCATTAAATTCTACTAAGTCATATAATTTAGACTCAGTATTAGAGCTATTAATGTCCTTACTAAGTTCACCATAAGTCTCATCACCTAATACATGTCTCATTAAACCTTCTACAGTAAAAGATTTTCCATCACTTCCTAGAGAACTTACCAAGTTATTAACTTGTTGCTCGGACGGTCCAACCTTCCACACAGTAGAATTAGGGTTAATTTTAGTAACGATTCCCTGTACCAACTTAGCAATTACCGCTGTTTTACCAGCACCTCCGATACCATTAACCATTACAGTATTAAAGTACTTTAGTAATTCACTACCAGGCTGACCTTTAGGAACATTAATATTATCTATAGCAGCATTCATTACTTCTGGATTAACTGCCATAGCTGTAGACATATAAGCAGCATATTCTTGGGCAAATAAGGGAGCATAAGTAGCTTCTGAATCAGCAAGAGTCTCTCTTAAGTAGTAATCAAAATCAGACTTCTTAAATGCTAATGTGGCATGTAACCACATATAAATATCAAAGTCTTCTATATATTCCGTTTCCGGGCTAAACCTAGTGTTATTTTGATTTACTAAACTAGACATATTGAATTTAGCCCCCAAATTAGAGAACATAGCTTTGAGTACTGTATTTACTGATTCTCCACTTTCAGATACTATTTTATGGAAAGTATCATAAAGCTTATTCTGTAAGTTAGCTAATTCAACTGATATTGCTGGATTATCATAAGCTGCTTCGTCAATATTGTCCAAGGTTGGGGTAGATATTTCATCTAAACCTGCAAATAACTTGGTTCCGTTATATTCTAAGTCTTTTAGGAATCCATATTTACCATTACCTCTTAATACATCATATAGCAATTTAGATATCTTTTGACCAGTTCTAGCATGTTTACTAAACTGATTTACCCCATTCATTATAGATAAATCAGTTAAGAACAGCAACTGATTAATAATTTTATCCAATTCTATATTCATCATGGCTGCCACATCGTCCCTAATAACTCCATATTTCTCTTCTTTAGGGAAGTATGTTTCTAAGAAGTGGTTCATAAGAGCATTATGTCCAAATGGCCTATCAATATCCAAATCAGCAGTAGAACTAGAATAGATTACTGATTTAAGCATATTAATTGCTGTAATAGCATCTTCTATTTCCTTCTCTTTGTTGCCATCTAAAACATAATCAGATATAGTAGGAGCTGCCTCAAATCTTCGTTGCTCATTCTCTATAAGGTCTATAATATTAGAAGTGCTTCCGAATACAGTTCTAGTAAAATCCTGAAGATAATCATACACTGGACTAGTTTTAAGTTTAAGCACATCACTACGTAGTTGCAATACTGTTGCATTGTACGGGTTGGCTAGTACTTCGTTATTTATTTCTTTAGCAGCATCCTGATATATCTTCTCCATGTTATTAATACGCTCTTCAGTGTACTTCATAACATTATCTGCATCTTCAGACTCATAGTATTCTCCTATAGCATCAAAGTAATCTAAAGTTGCATTAACAAGCTGTTTCTTGTACTCTTCAGAATTAATAACATCATGGATTTCTTTGTTTATGTCTTCTAAGTTCTCTCCATTAACTTTCTCTAATGTTTCTATTAGTTTATCCATCAATGGATCAGGAAGTAAGTTACCACTAGCATCAACGTTTCTACTAATAATCCCATTAGCGAACATATTACCTAAAACAGTCATAACCGCTCGTTCGTTAGAGATTTTATCACCAAGAACACTAAGTAGTAAGTCTTTAGTCTCGGCATCCATAAATCCATAACCTTGTGCCATTTGAATTACTCCTTGAACTCTTCCTAACACTTCTTGGTTGTACAGTTCAGTTTGTTGTAACCTAGCTTCAGCCTCTTCATCAGATTCGTTGTCCTTTCTGTCAAATACTTGTCTAGTAAACTTCTTATTAAGAACCCAGTCAATGTTACGGTCTACTCCAAATCTAGATTGGAGTTCTTGCTCAGTAACATCCTCCAGATTAAGTCTATCTATAGTAGCCTTTAAATCAATCATAGTTGAGAATACTTCCTTTCTAAATTTGTAATATTCATCAACTGAGATACTACCTTCTTGAAGCTTGTTAGAGAACTCTTTATTAACCTTCTTATATATACCATAAGCAGCATCTAGAGCTTCCATCTTATCTTGCTTCAGATATGCTTCGTATTTAGGTTTCAGAGATTCTATTTGTTCTTCTGATAAATCCTGGAAGTTCTGTTTAGTATCAAATTCAGCAAAATCCTTAAATGTAGCTGCGTAATACTGATGATTGGCTAAATTATCTATAGCAAACAACATTTGATCTGTATAATACTCAGAGAATGAACCGTCCAAGAATTTCTGCTTTTGAAGTTGTAAATCAGAATATTCTTGCTGTAGTCTTTGTAAATCAGCTTGGTAAACTGACCCTTTCTTGTCTGTGTCATTTGTCTTATGCTCCAGATCTGCTATTTCGTTGCGTTTCTCAACTATTTTAGAAGTAAGGGTATTAAAATCTTGAAGCATTTTACCATTATAGCCATTAAGAATAGCCTTACCGAATTTCTGACCATCGGATACCTCAATGCTAGCTAAAGCCTTCATTCTAACATCACTCATTACCATCTTGTCTAATAGCTGTTCGTCGGATAGTCCCATACCTTCTTGGTTAATAACAGCATCTAGATGTTGAAAGTAGCTCTTAGTGAGATTGTACACTGCTTCATTTTGATTGTCTGCTCCACTAGTAGGAGATGTCCATACAGTACCTTCCTTAGTATCCTCAGTCTTAGTAGCAGATAGATTCTTGTTACCTAATTTACCCTTCTTCTTAAGATTATTAAGCTCTTCTATTAGTTCATTAGTACGCCCATTTCTGATTAGATATATAAGCTCTTGATTAGTTTGCTCATTAGTAGCTCTATGATTATTAACCACATCTACACCATGAAATATAGCGCCACCAATAGCTCCTCCGAAGAAACTCATTCCGTATCTTTCAAATGCATTCTCTCCAGCATTTAACTTATTCTTGCTCTCAGTAAAGCCCATTTCTTGGGCCCAGTTAAATGTAGCTTTAGCTAAGTCAACTACAGCTTCTTCGGACATTTCCTCTAGACCTTCAGTAAGCATCTTCTGAGCAAACCCAGTAGTATGATTTCTAACATCAGACCAATAGTCGGAAGACTTCTTTTTAGCTGTATCAAAGAATTTAGCTAGCTTCTTAGGTTGTGGTATATTAGATTTAGCTAATGTCTGGAATCCCTTATTAACTTCCTCTGCAACCTCTTTAATTGCTTGTCTGTAAGCAGGTACAGAAGTTTTAAGCTCTGGAAAGAATATTTCGCCAAGACCAGTTCTATCAACTGCATACATACCAGCAACAGCACCCCATGCAATAGCAGCTGCTTCAGCTCTAGTAGCTCCTTGTTCAATGGCATCCTCAAAAGACTCTAGACCCTGCATCATTGCCATATAACCAAGTGCAGTATTTGCTGCCATTCTATTATTTCTCTTAAGAATGGTTTCAAACGCTTTAGCAGCCTTTAACTGATTCATTTCTATGACACTGCCAGCTACGTTCTTATACTTCTCTGGATTCTTAAGTAATATTTCGGCAGCTTCTTCTCCTGCTTTGGCTAAAGCAGCTCTTTGTTTGGCTTCTGTTCCAAGTAATTTATGAATACCTTGGAATATAGTTCTCTGCTGTGCCCACTGCAAAGCTACATCCGTCACTAAATCAAAGAAGTTCTCAGTTGAAATTAAGTTCTGCTGAGAATATTCAGATTTAGAACCTTTAAATGTTCTGCCTATACCCTGTAATAAGTTGGCAGTAGGAGTGTCTTGATTTAATCCTATAGTGGATTTATAGATTGTAGGAAGAATATCCATTAATTGAGCACCAATCATGGCACCTCCATATACAGTATTAACGTAGGGAACAAATAGAGGAGCTATTGCAGCTACTGTCTTCATTACAGTACCAGTAACTGATTTATCAAGTCCGTCAGAATCGAAGAAATCATATTTATTAGCAGCCGAACCATCTACAGTAAATGAATCAAATGCCGATTTAAATTTACGTCCGTATGCTTCTCTTCCTCCTAGGGTCTCGTAGTAGTAAGTACCTTCATCGTTATATTTTAAGTCTCCCTTATTATGCTTAACAACTCTTCCAGTAAATGGATCTGTATGTTCTCCATCTTCATCCCACTGTGCAAGAACTAAAGGTTCACCTAATGACGCTAAGAAACCTACTGGATTACCAAATAGTATATTATCATTAGGTGTATATTCCTTATACTTCCCAGTTTTATAGTCGTATACCTTTTGAGTTTGAGCTAGTTCAGAGGCAGTCCATTCTCTATTGTCAGTCCTTCCTATTTGAGATACACCAGTCTTTAATCTATCTGGATTGAGTACTTTAGTTACATTAAAATTAATGTCCCTAACTTTACCATCCTCTGGTCTTAACTGAGAATAAGGATCCCAATCAGCATCATCCATAATACTTTCCTCAAACTCATCATTAGCAAACTTTTGATAAGTTTGAGCGGCAGCATCATACACTTTATTAAAGGATACTTCATCAAACTTACCTTCATCATCCTTAAATTTATCTTGGACATATTTACTATTCTTATAGGTATTTCTATCTAATAATCCAGTATTGTCGGCAGTTAATCCTACATCTCTAAAATTTCCAGGAGTAAACGAAGGATTATCTATCTGCGCTATGAACCAATCATTAGGTTTCTTTACGTTATTCATATTTAGTCTAATTTAGATGTACTAGCTCCAGTAAATGTTGATAACTTCTTAGCTTGAGCAGCTTTACCTTTTATAATTCTCATATCTCCCCAATCCGCAGGAATTGTTGGATCTTCACCTGCTGCATTAAGAGCTAAACCAGCACTTTCAAGTATAGGCATGTAAGCTACAGTTCTAAACAGTTCACTTTCTGGAGTAATACCTAACTTACCTTTAAACAAATTCTTAATATTATCAGGGTCTACTTCAGGCATACTTCTGATATTAGTCATATACCCTTCCCCTGCTTTATCTACATCAATTACTCCACTCTTTCCACCAATCCAACTATCACTACCTCCAGCTATTACATTAGTCATTAGGAATGGTCGGAACTTAGAAGGATTCCATATAAGTTCCCCATCTTTATTTTGATACATATAATCTCCTAAATTGTGAGTATTCAATATCTGTGATAGCTCAACGGCAGTTATATTATTGCCTCGCTCCTTGATTTCTTTCTGAGCCTCTATAAATTCCGGCATTAATTCAAAATCTGGGACAATCTTACCATTAGCATCATATGTGTATGGTAGTATAGCCCTAGCTAATTGTGTGCCATCATATAGTACCTGCCCAAGATTGGAAGAATCTACTCTCTGATTTCCTAGAGAAATAGAAGTAGTATCAACTATACCTCCAATTCCTGAATTTAATAAAGATTGTAATGACCCTGGCGGAACTACGTCACCTTTCTGGTCTAATGGCATCCCATAAATAACTGCATCAGTATGCATTTGATATCCTTGACCCGGATTTACTATGTAAGTGGATTCTACTCCATTCTCTCCAGCATAATAAGACATTATGGGTTTCATACTCAAAGTCTTCTTATTACCATTACTATCGGTATTAGCTCCAGTGGTAGCAGCTTTATCAAAATCAATTCCAATTTCACTAGTATTGTCAATTCCAGATGCAACCATATCAGCCACTAATTTATAAGCACCTTTATTAGGGTCTAATCCGGCTAATGCAGCTTTACCTCTTAATAATGCCTTAGCATTAGTAGGCATTACAGAGATTAAATAATTTAAAGCAGTTATAGCTTTCCTAGATTGATCTGTATTCTTCTCTGTGATTTTATAAACACCATCCTCCCCAGCAGCTAATAATTCATCAATACCGTCTTTTATATCCTGGCCTTTCTTAGTTCTAAAGAATTCTTTTGAAGTACTATCCTTTCCAATTTTACTAATAAGTTCCCAAATAGTCTTATTAATACTCTCCATACTAACACCATTAGCTATAGTAGTAGATATGTTATTAGCAAATGGAACATTATTAGCTCTCAGTTCAGCTAAATCTGCATTAGTAAGTACTCTATCACCTCTTTCTAAAGTAGATTTTAATTCCGGACCATCTTCTCCCATCACATAGTATCTACCATCTGTACTTACTGCCATTTCACCATAGGAACCATTCTTCTTAGATTCTTCTATAGCCATCTTCCACTGCTCCTTACCCTCTCTAAGTCTAGCCATCAACTGTAGTGTACGTCTATAAGCAGTTGCAGTAGAATTTGGATCTAACGGATTATTCCTATTAGCAAACAAATTACTTACTTCGGAAGCCACAGCATCTACGTCACTAATGAGGCCTTCTTTGTATAGAGCTTGTAATAGGCTCTTATCTATACCTTCTGCCTTATCTTTAGTACTCTCCACATTATTAGAGCCTTCTGTATATGGAGCACTAGGCATTGGTTGTGGAACATTAGTGTAGCCAACGAAGGCGGGAATACCCCCGCCTTGTAGCTTCTTAACTTTATTAATTATTTCCATGACATTCCTTTCTTAATCAGCTCAGCAGTTAAAGAAGACATGTGCTTAATTAAATCTGCTTGTTGCTTTTTAGATTCGTTAATATTCTTATGGAGTTGTTTATTATCTTCTAGCATTCTCTTATTAAAGTCTCTTGCTCTTTGCATTATTATTCTGTCAGCTAAATTCATTTTAGCTCCAGATTTATTATAAGGTATTTTAGCTTGAACTGGATTTACTTGCTCAAACAACCAAGGCATCTGAGTTAGTTTCTTTCTTTGAGCTAACATTTCCTGATTCTGGGCATCAGCTAATCGATAATAATCATTCATAGCAGCTTTCATTCCCTCTTGATCATTGTTCTTTTGAGCTTCAAGATATCTATCTTGTAATGCTTGTAATTGAGGTCTATATTTAGTAGCACTAGCCTGTTCTAAATCGAACTGCTTACTAGCTGCCCTATTCTGTCTAAATCTTCCTTCAATGCCTGCTAAGTAAGGAGAAATTACTCTTTCATAGTTATTAGTAATTCTAGCAGAATCAATTTGTTTCTTAGCCGCATTAATTTGTAACATTGAAGCTCTGTTTCTATTGGCAACATCAGTTCTTCTAGCCTTAGCAGCGTCGGATTCTTGTTGTGCTAATGTTCTAGTTCTATTAAACATATCTGCATCCGCCATATCTCCTTGGAATCTCATCTGGGCAGCTCTGTTACCAGCTTCTAACTCTCCAGCTAACTGTAAAGAGCCATCGGAAGTTCTAGGTCTAGCAGCTAACGAGGTGAGATTAGAAGCCTGCTTATCAGCTGATACTTTAGCAAGATAGTTACCAGTAATAGGTACTACATTCTCATAGGTATCTACTAATAGTGGCTTTAATCCTTCTTTATATTTATCTGCGGCTCTACGATTAGCTCTTAACCCCCCAACCATCCTACCTAAAGCAATAATATCTTCTGGTAGTGTTCTTAAACCAGACAGTACATTAGTAGCTGCTTTACCCTTAGTATTTAATTTATAACTACCTGAATTATTTGTAGTTTTAATATCTTGAGGAGTAGCTTCTACGTCAGGAACTGTTTCGTCTAATAACCCCGTAGTTGCAATTGGAGTATTAGGAATATTAAATCCTTTACCATCAGTAATACCAGCCATCTTTAGTTTAGGCATAAAATTTACCATACCTTGATTTAAATTCTTAATAACATCTATATCATCGGGAACTAGGGATTTCAATACATCCATTCCCTCCTTAGTAGTGGCTGCTGTACCTAAATGTCTTAAGAACGTTTGATCTCCCTTAAGTCCATCTGCTGTCCACTGTGTCCCTTTATCCGAGCTACCACCTCTACCAGTAATACGTCCTCTTCTTACTAAATCAGACATAGTGTCTTGATTAACAGAAGTAAGATTATTAAATGTAGTTTGATAAGCAGCTGCATTAGGATCATATGTAAGAGATGTGTCACCAGGTTTAGAGGTACCAAATCCTAATTTAGCATAATCTCCCTGCATATTATTATACTTACTAGCATTAGCAGGAGTTATATTACCTAAAGTGTTTTTAAGTCCTAAGCTATTAAGTATATCATTATTCCAACTTAAATCATCTGCTGACCTAACGTTACGACGTTGTATTGGAGCAGCAGGAGATTGAAATTTAGGAATTAACAATCCACCATCTGCCTTCTTGGTAACTCTATCATCCTTAGATTTCTTTTTAGTCTTAGTCTGCTTCTTAGGAAGTTCCCTCTTAATGTGAGCAGTGCTACGTTTAGGAGGGTTAACAAGCTCCCACAAGTATCTAGCATTCTTGTCTGTAATAGAACTAAAATTAGGAGTAACAGTAATTTCAGTTGGAATCGGAGCAGTATATATATTCCTTCTAGGAGTTACATCCTCATATCCGAAGTCTTTCCTATTCTTAACTGCTTCATCCCATACTTTATTGTACTCACGTTCAGTTACTGGTTGGAATATGTTTCTGTAAGACTTCTCCTTACTAATTCTAGCAGCTCTAGCTTCAGCTTGCTGAGTGAGCCTTTCACTTCTAATAATTTCATTACGTCTGTCCCCAGTAGCTTTAGTTTGTGCTAACTTGTTTGGATCAGTCACATCAGTGGTGTGTCTACCAGTAGTTACATTATATCCAAATGAACCTCTAACACCTGGGGTTACTTGATTAGGAGCGGGTAGTGCTAATAGCTCAGAAGATTTAGCTACACTTTGGTTCTTACCTCTAGCCCTTTTATAAGCTTGGGGATGTATAATTCTGTTATAAGCATCTCTGACACCAGGAAGATGAAAGTCGGGGAACTGTGCAGTACCTAACCATCTTTCTCCAGGCCCAAACTTATGCTGTAAAGGCAAATCTCCAGAATATGTAGTTACTGGTTTGCTAAAATCATATACCATATTAGCTTTATCAGTATCTGGTATCTTCGCAACCCCCTTTCCTTTACCTGTCCATGTTTTAGCTTCTGGTAAAACTATACCAGTTCCTTCTAGTATCTTATTTTGTTCTTCTAATGTTTTCGCCTTTCTAATTGCTTTCATTTTATCAGCAGAGACACGTCTGTAACCTTGATTGGTTTTAACCCACTCATCACCAGTGACAGCAGCTTCTACATGAGATTTTGCTTTAGATGCTCTGTGTGTAGCAGCAGTCCCGCCTAATACTAGTTGCAATGAACTTAGTATATTTCTCCAATCTCCTACAGTCAAAGACTCTCCATTCTTAGCTTTATTCCAGCTATCAAGATATTCCCTGCCATTAGACAATCCTTGATAAGTTGCTAATGCTGTTGTCATTAATGGGGCAAATCTGCCGACATTCTTAATCATTCTAGGAACCTTAGCTGCTTTAGCAAATGGGATAAGAGATATTGCATCTAAAACATAACTTCCTGCATTATTCCATAGTGCTTGCCCAAAGCTCTGTCCCTCCATCATATCAGCAGCTTGATTAGCAGCTGTAGATGCAGCCCCTATACCAGCTGACGCAACTGAGCCCACTCCAGTAAAACTAGCTAGTAGACTAGCTACATCACCTGCTAATGCCCCCATTCTAGTTATATCTGCTTTAGACCATTGAGTATGAGGTTTAGAGTCATTAGTAGCCTGTTCTTCAGATTTACCAGATTCTTTAGCCTTAGTTTTGGCTTCTTTAGCCTTAGTTTCTTCTATTGATTTAAAATACCTCTGATCAGCTTGACGATTTCTCTCATACATTTCTTCATTAGCACGCTTGTTTAAGGCATTCCAATCAATTACATTACCTTGCTGTGCTTTTAAAATCCCACCTTCTGCTTTATATTTGGGAGAATTAGCTATATTATATAGATATTCAACACGATCCTTACCAGTCTGAGTAGTAAGAGCTTCTACCCATCTAAGTTGTCTAGTTTTAGGGTTATAAACTCTAATAAGCCCTGTGCTCGGATTGTAACTATCAGGAATTACATATTCTCCCGAACCTAACTGTTCTAGCCTGTATGAATCATTACCCTCCTTCTGGGCACGTAAGTCAGCAGCTCTTATGTAATAATCCAAGTCATTAGCCAGTCTTTGAGCTGCTGTAGTTCCTGGGACTGTTTTACCAATATTTACAGAGTCATAATATCCAGAACCATCTTCTCTATGAAGAGGAACAGTTTGTGTACTTTTATCAGGATTTAAATCATAGGCACTAAAACTTAAAGACCATGGATTATCATATCTGGATTTGTATACACCTTCGAAATTATATGGAGTTACTTCAGGTAGAGTAGAAATTGTGTTATAGTTTCCTATATTGGAAGCTCCTAACTGTCTTATACGTTCCTCTTCAGCAGCTTTAGCATCAGCATGTAATTTCTCTTCTTGAGCAGTATTCCTAGCATCCACTTCTTTCTGAGAAGCTTCATCTAGTGCTCTTTGTTTATTATCAATATAAGCTTGAATTGCCTCATCAGTATATCCTTTCTGTCTAGCCTCAGCTTCCCATTGCTTTCTCAAATCGCCTCTTACATCGACTGCAGCAGTTTGTTCTTCTTGTGGCTTTAACCACCTATCTAGACCTCCACCGCCCAGTTCTGCAAATGCATTATAATCATTGTTGTCTAAAGTTCCATTATTAATAGCCTCTACAAAGCGTTTAGATCTATTGAGAATTTCATCGGCACCAATAGTACCTTCTAGATCATAACCACTCAACATTTCTGGAGTTATACCACCAGCTATGTCTGCCATTAACTTCAATCTATCTTCCTCGCTTCTACGATTAAAGAAATTATCATTATCTATGTCATTGCCTCCGTACCATCTCCTAGATACTTCTCCAGTGAAATACTTATTAAAATCAAACTTCTCTTTCTTAGGAGCTGCTACTGTAGGCTTCTTATATGTATTCATGCTTTTAATATAGTCTAGAACATAGTCCCCAGCCCTATTATTAGCATTATTATCGGTATTCTTCTCTCCTCCCAGGAAATTCTTATCAAATTGTCCTGTACTACTTAATGACTTATCAGAAACGTTGAATGTACCGTCTCCATTTAATGTAACAGTTCCGTTCTTGATTCCGTCAATAAGTCTAGAAGTGGCTGTTCTGAACGCATCAGCCTTCTTTCCAGAAAGGTTGTTATTTGTAATGTAAGTATCTACATTTCTATATAATCCAGATATTAGATCTGACTTGTTATACTTACCTACGTCTTTCCATTCAAATAATTCTGGTTCTTCTGGAGATTTACCGCCACTGTTATACTTTCTAATTACTTGTGACATACTTATATAAACTAAGAAAGGAACATATACTTAATCATATATGCTCCTTTCTAACTTTGTAAATGATTATCTAGCTCTTCTAAGTTTAGAACCATTTCTAGCGAATGTTGGTTCCTCTTGAGGAGCTTCTCCAGGCCCCATTCCGCCTTGCATTGCTTGAACTAGTGCTTGACATACAGCCATTGCAGCTTCACAATTCTGTGTCTGTACAGCTTGAGCTGCTACTTGAAGAATCTGTTGCATTGGGTCTTGAGCTCCACCTTCTGGTGCTCCACCTTCTACCGGTGCTCCTTCTGCTGGTGCAGCTGCTGGTGCATCTTGAGGTGCAGGAGCTGGGCCACCTTGTTGCATAAATTTAATTGATTTACTTTGAATTTTCATGTTAAATTACTGTTTAACGTTAAACCTTAACTGTCCTACAAAGGTAGTTATAGTTAATGGAACTAACAAGTTAATCTTTCTTTTCCACATATTCAGGTTCACGTTGGTCTTGTTGCTTTAAATATTCAAACATCTTCTTACCAAGTGCCTTATAATCTTTATCTGACTTACTTTTACTAGCTCTTTTAGCCATCCGAATCAGAGTCTTAGTGTTCTTTCTACTGAAGATTCTCTCTCCTCCTTCTAGTTCCATTTGAGTAGAACCATCAGGAGCGATTACTTTCATAGTAGGTACTCCATCATCATCTTCTATATCAAGTTCGTCCCCCTCACTTATTCCAGAGCCTTGATTAACTTCTAGTACTAATAGTACATTATCCTCTTCAGCTATAGTGTCATCGTTTGGGTTGCCCTGATATATTGAGATCACTTCTAAATCCTCATCTATAAAGATAATGTCAAGAGGAATATCAGTATCTTTCATCCAAAATCCTACAGTCTGAGGTTCATCGTAAACAAACAGCATACCCTCATCTTCAGCTAAGGACTTTCTGCCTTGTAATCCCTTAATTTTATCTTCTTCTGATTCGGCTACTTTAACATTATATGTTCTATCACCTATCTCTATTCTCATTTGTTACCAATGTTTAGTGAGTCTAAATCCAAACTTGCAAAGTATAGTGCTCTATTTCCGTAGTCTATAATAGACAAAGTCCTCTCAAAGAAATCAGAACCTATAATGCCTATAATATTATATCCCTCTATTTGAAGCTGCCTTCTTACTGATGATAAATCAGATTCCATAAATATTACATCTCCTATAGATAGTTCGCCTATAACTACATCTACTGTCATTTCCTCAGTAGAACCACCTATTCCATGATATTGTACATCTACTGTATGACTAAATACAAACAGTTCTTGGTGTGTTCTATAATAATCTGAATCTATAAGTGATGTGTTAGCACCAGTATCTATTATAAAATAAGCAGTTTGATTACCTACTTGGCTCTTAACTACAGGTATGTTACAAGCTTCTGTATATTTATTCTCAAAATATAGTAAAGATTCTGTATTAGTAGGTCTATTATTACACCCCACAGCTAAGAAGAGCATGATAATTAATAAAGCAATTCTTCTCATTGAATTTCTTTTAATATTCCGGTATTGTCGATAGTATTATTAAGTATCTCATGTACTAACAACTTACCTGCCTCAATAGCGGACTCATCATCGCCCTTCTTCATTAGCTCTTCAAGCTTATTAGTTACATCTAGGTTAAATATAATCTCATTACGTTCAATCTCTGCATGTTGTACTAACTCGCCACCATCTTCCTTACTAACTACTGGTATGCCTTTATTAGTTACATCTTTAAATTCTGGATTTACATCTTCTAAATGATGCTTATTCTTGTGTAATGCTCCCTCCGGAATTACATTAACTTTACCACCAGATTTAAATTCTGGAACAGAGGCTTTAGTTTTATTAAGGATAGAGTTAGCCCATTGTAATTCTTTATCCAAAATCTTTATTCCGTTTCTACCTATAGCCATACTTCTATATCCGCCATTTAAAGCTATCTGATTTCTAAGTCCTATGCCACTGTAGTTAGATGCTGCAAATGCGTCTTGTGCTTCTTCATTAATATCGGCAACTAAATTCTGCTGTCTCTTAGCTTCAGATATTTGAGCATTGGCTTTCTTTCTGGCTCTATTACTAAATAATCCATACTTCTTACCACTCTTAGTAAGAGCATCGTCTACCTTAGCTAAAGACCCTCCGTAAGCAGAACCTTGCTGTTCCCAAGTCTCATTATCTTTATTAATAGTATTAGCTCTTTTACCAAAGGCACTATTTATAATGCCTAATCCGGTTAAATTACCTAATGTAGAACTAAATATAGAATCTTGAGTTGTCATTCCATCAGTACCACCAGTAATGGCATTAATTCCATCTGATACTAAACCTCCAACTTTCATTGCTCCTCCTATCATAGGATTAATTTGCATAGCCATGTTAGCAGCAGCGTCATATGCATTATCTATACCTCTAGTAATAGATCCTTTAGGACCTTGATAAGCATTATTCTCAGGCATAAATGATCTTACTACGTCAGCTACTTGACTAGCAACATTTACGGTACTGCCTATATTGGACTTACTAAAGATGCCATTTCTAGATCTTCCTCCAGAAGGATTTAACGTATTAATAGGAGGCATCGGTGGTAATGGACTGAAACTAGAACCTCCATTCTGTATAGGAGCAAGCAAACCTGCCTGCCCCTTCAGAACTCTTCTTTTATAAGTGTTATGCATAGCTTATTGTAAATAATGTCTTTAATGCAGTAATTATAGCCAGCTCTTCACCAGTATATCTAACTCTAATCTTAATGTACTTATCTCTTAACCTAGTTTCTTTCCTACCACTCCACCAATCAGATACATCTATATCATCTATATTATATCCTAATGTTCTTAAATCACTAGGCATAAAATTCTCAACTGGTGTACTTTCAGAAATATCAAAACCTTTAAGGTCATTAGGTATTGGAGAATTACCTACAGATATAGGAACCTTATTAATTACTTCTCCATTTACATTAGATTTATTCCAAGTTGGCTCATTCTTCTGCACAAAGGTAATAGAATTAATCTGTACATCCCAAACATCTTCCTGATAATTCATATTACCTCTTAGACGTCCAGCTGTAGGGTCTTTAATATCTACTGCTTTAGCATGAGTCCATACTCTAAATTCATTTAACTTCTCATTGTATACTATTTCAGTTCCAGATAAGTTAACATAATCTTTATTAGGGGCAGTTTTCAATCTATAGTAATCCTCTACTTCATTAAAAGTATCTACTCTAGCATAATACAGAGGGAACATAGTAGATTTATCCATAGCTCCTGTTGCTATTCCATTTCTAGATATAGGTCTTTGGGAACCTCTTAAATTTAAGAAATTTCTATTATATAAGATGTCAGAGCCATTATATTGATAAAAGTCTTTAGTAGCTTCTTGTCTTATATACATATTCTTCTTATCGTCATGGAAGTCGTAAACCTCACCTACAATTTCATAATGGAATGAATCTGGTTTAGCTTTATTACTAATAATATGCAAATTATTAAATATCTTATGAACTGATGGATTGTCAACTACTACAAATTCATACTCAAACGGATGTTGTTTACCGTACCAGAAACAGGGTTTAATTGGATCTTTTATATCTATGATTCCTGCCTGACCATGTTTCCAGAAGTCCGTAGTAAGATTCAAGCCGTCATTCACTCCGTTCTCTAGAATTTCTTTAGTAGTAATAGCAATACTAGATTGATATAATCCTAAATTATATGATAGATAATCTTTCCATCCAGTTAAATATTCATTAATATCTGTGGGAACTGTTCCAGACTTGTATCTAGCGGTAATATCACATTGAATATTTAATTGAACTACAGGATACTTCCAATCTGGTTCAGAAAGCATTACTAAGTGATTACCTCCTCTAATGTCGAAATGCTTGTAAAATCCAAAATTGTCTCTAACGATACTAAAAGTCTTCTCATAAGTAACTCCAGTTTTATCATCGTTAGGAACAGCTCTATTTACTAAATCTAATTCCGTAGATTTCAACCCGCCATAAGTACCCCATTCATCAATAACAACGTTAGATAGAATAACTCCATCTTGTGATGTAGAACCTTTCTGGGAAGAACCCAATTTACTTATCCATTTAGAAGTATCCCTATCGAAGCTAAAATATACATTATCAATATTCTCTGAGTAAGACGGAACCCAAGAATAGAATGTAATCCATTTACCTAAAACTTCATTATAACATATATTCCAAACTTTCTCTTCAAATCCGTATAGATTATCATAGAATGTGAACATTACGTCTTGCTTGAATCTATTATAATGACTCTTAACATTCCTAACTCCTATTATTGGAGTCAGCTCACGCTCAGTTAGACTAATGTTCTCATTTAGAAACTCCTGTATCTTAAAATCTGAAATAACTTCAAATTGTTTGCCATTAGTTCTCCATATCTTCCTTCCTACTGTATCCACTCCATAGACGTAATAGGGAGTCTTGATGACACTTTCCGGCCACTGAGTACCAAATGTATCTGACAGCATCATTGGATTCTCTGGCAGCACGTTAGAAGTGTTTATGAAGACATTTCCACCCGAACCTTCTCCAGCAACTGCACGTTCATTGACTGGAATAAGAGCTACTCCATGTTCAAATATGCAAAGTAGATTACCGAACCATTCAACCATCTTCATTAATCCTCCATAAATTCTAGGATAATCCCTATAATGAGTAAACTGGAATACTCTAAGTCCATTCTTGAAAGCATCATTAATAGCTAAATCAGAGTACAATATCCTAGTATCAAATCTATTCTTTATATAAGGCACTTCAGGTAATGTGTATGAGACTTTCTCTCCAACTGTACTTGCAAACCCTTCATTTACTACAGACGATTCTGGAATTTTATAATTACCATCTGTACTCATTTCTTGTAAGGGGTAGAATCCTCTTTTAAGTCCAGTAAGTCCTTCCTCACTCGGATAACTATAATCAAGAGACCTTATAGATAGATTTCTGGAAGTATAGTATTTAACGGTAATCCAACTTCCAAGTCTAATTGCATTAACGTCTCCTCTGTTTATCTTCTCATTCTTCTCTTTATTCTCATTATCATAGTTATCTTTCCAAGTATTATCGTCTACTATCTCATCATTTATAGGAGCTGACGGGTCTTGGAAGTTTCTATTAAGTCTATGAGTATAGTTGCATATATAACAATCTCCTCTATAATAAGTCTTAACATAGCCAGAAACATCTCCTACTGTAGTTAATTCATACTTACTGATTACATCCTCTATACTGACTCTATCTCCTATAGCATAATAAGGAGATGTATCATCATATCTAGTAGTGAAATATTGTTTATATGCTGACGTACCATATCCCGGAGTATATATGTTTATTATATTACCTATGGTAGTATTTCCTATGATTCCGAGATACGGAGAGTAAATACCTCTTACTAAATTAGAAGCCTCTTTAGTCTTATTGTCTGATTTAATATACCTAAATCTAAAAGCTTCTTCAGCCTCTCCTGCTCTACCTCTAAATGAAGTATCTTCAATAGCAATTAATGGCACATTGTCACCAACTCCCACTATTTTAGCATTTACTAAGTTATCATCTGAGTTAGCCTTATATCCTGGTACGAAGTAGTTTCTCTCATTATATACATCAATATCAAGATACTTAGATGTAGGCTGCACTCTAGAGTTCTTAGTAAGATATTGTGTTCCAGTGAATAATGAATTAAAATATCCCTGATTGGTGGAGTATTCTGGACATATTGCTGCTCTAGCTCCTAACTCCGACGAGTTTGAATCAATGCTCATTAATCTTTCAGAATAATTCTGATTTAGGATTCTATCATCATCCAAGAACCTTTCAATTTTATATTCTTGAGCAGTTGGTATTGCTGGTACTTCAGAATTTATGTCTCTAGGTAATACATATGCTTGTGCTAAAATTGTAGGGATTCTCTTCTGTCTTACTATAAAGAATCCTTTAACTTTATCTTTCAAGTATTCTGCAACCTCTGTAGGAATGAATACTCCAATTCCACATACTGTAAAGTCTCCTGAATCTGGAGTATAATCTATTTTAATAACACCCTTAGCATTCTCATAATTCTGTGAATCTTTTATCTCGTAAGTTTCTTCATCAACTGCTATATATGTTCGTTTACCCTCACTATCAAACAAGTCGGTAAGCCCATCTAGAGTATATCCATCAACTCCAAATAAATTATCTCTGGTTGGAATTTTATTCTTACCTCTGATATTGTATGCTGGAGATAGAGTTCCGTCAGTCATTACCCATACTATGGCAAGTCTATAAAACTCCTCATTCCAATATCCAACATAATTATAGATGTTCTTAGTATTATAATACTCTCCAGGGGTATTCGAAACACTTATATCAGTATAGGTATTATCTACATATCCTATAAGGTCCTCAGATTTCTTCACATCAATATATGGGAGGATTCTTAAGCTTATATCAGTTAAATCCTGATACATTTGATCTGGCTTATTAAAGTTACCCAAGAACAGCATGTTCTGACATACTGCTTGGGCTTTAACTTTATCAGCAATCAAATATTGCATATTTATATCTGATATAGGAATCTCAACTGCATTTTCATCTCCAGTAATGATTATATTACATATACCATTTCTTACTGGATATTTCTTCTCTATTTTAAATGCAGTTACAACTCTATTCTGGCTAATATCTGATGTACTTCTAGTATAGTAAACTTTTAGATAATCATAACTTCCATCAATGTCTGATACTAAGAAGTTGATAGATTTATGACTATTTTGATCAATAAATCCTCCATTAATAGAGAACGGATCACCATCATTTCCTATAAAGCATGATATAATACCTGATTCTGCTACGAAATCAGTTTCGTTATCATCAGCATCTGCATATTTAAAGTACAATACGTAATTTCCTACACTTAAATTTCCATGATGTAAAACCCCATTGAATGTTAATGAGGGGATTGTATTAACTCTTTTATAAAGAGATGTATCTAAATCGAATTGATTCTCGTCATATAGATTAGTGTCGTTATTTCCGATTCTATCTACTACTTCATAAGTATTGTTTTGAAGTACAGAGAATCTAGTGTTTATTAATCTTGGTATGTTTCTATTGTCATTAATAATAAGGTTAACTGAGCCATCGTAGGAAGACTGAGTAACGATATCTACAGGATTATTTAAACTAAATCCTAATAACTCTGTATCTAAGTCTATTATACTTCCAGCCTCAATGACCTCATCGCTATTAAAGCCTACATCGCCTGGATGTCTACCCTCATTATCTATATCCTCAGACAGTCTAAAGTTGCGCAATGGATTGTATTCATATACAATCTTACCTTCAGGCTTTATCTGGCTTAGGTAATAAGATATGCTTAGGGTTTGGAAGTTTAAATTGCTAATTGTAAAACTGCCCTCGGATAATTGTACCATTACTCGTATACGCTTAATTTACCCCAATTGGTTCCTACTGCTTTACTATCTTTAAATTCTATATCTGTTACTGGCAAGCCGTCGAAATACCAAGTAGCGTCTCCACCTGTGACTATCTCGAACTGTTTAGTTACTTTAGTAGCTTGTTTAACCATGAGAGTACCGTCTTGTACTTTTAGGTTTCTAACTACATTTGCCCCAGAGGATACAGTTGCCAATTTAACATCTTTGTTCTCTTCTGCATAGTATATAGCACCTGATATGAATGGCTTATCATTATAGTCAAGAGGTACAACTGTATTATCATACAATACTGCAACAGTTCCGAATGTACTGCCATCTGCTACTCCAACAGCTGCATTATATACATCCTCCATTCCTGGAGCTTCTACTGTAACTTCAACTGGGATGTTAAAATCTTCATTGTCTACATGATTAAATGTTGCTAGCTTAACTATTTCTGTAACATCCTCCTCCTTAGCCTGCTCTTCTCCGCTAATGATAGCATCCACTTGTTCTAGCACCTTATTAACTTGTTCCTTAATAGAGTCGCTAGTATATATAAAGGAACCATCCTCTGAAATTAAAACCTCGTCACTATATGTAGAAGAACAAGTAAGATTACCTTCTACTGAAGCATCATACTCAGCGTTGTATGAATAGTGTTTCTTATTCAAAGAGAAGAATGTATGAGCTACTGCTGTCCCCTTTTGAATAAGTACATTTTTAAATGTTCTGTACACTATTTCAGTCATTTCCAAGGTAGGATATGAGGAATTACCATAACAGAAGTCTTCTACCCATACATAATCGTTACCATCGTACCATAGCAATATTTGGTTAGAGTGCCCTCCTAAAAATTTATTACTTTTACTCTTTATATGTTCATAGGTGTTAGAGCTATCATCAAATACGTTAGAATGATTGTATGCTCCTGGATTTCCGACAATTACACATATAGGTCTTTTAGCAATAACCTTTTGAATAACCTCTTTTACTTTATCTCTAAAATCTCTAACATGTAAATCGTCCTTCTCCTTTATCTGCCATACACCAGTATCTCCCATTCCTCCATAGTAATTGGGTCTACTCTTGGCATTAGTAGAATCTCTCCAGAAATAGTCTATTATTTCTCTCTCAACACGACCTCTATCCCTGGTTCTAAATCCAATTTCTTTAGTATTAATAAGTCTTCCGTCTAAATCCTCAACTGGATTAAATCCAAATACGTCTGGAATAGTATCTTTAGTAATAAACGGTACATATGGGTTTGTTAGAGTTATAGATGTACTAACTGTATTAGTGTATAGTCTAGATAAAGTAATCACAGTTAACCTTAGTCTATTAGCAGTATCATCCCAATCGAATTTAAATTGTTGCCCTATAAGGTTGTTACTAGCATCGAAGAACTTACTGTCGTCAACATTATCCTTAGACTCATCCCAGGTAGAAGTTTTATCTATTTGGAATTTATACTCCTTATATCCATTAATATTACCTGGTTTGGCAGTACCTATTAGAGTAATTTCAGGAATTGTCATTTTAGGCTTAGTTTCTTCGTTATCTCTAGATACTTCTATTTCTGTTTCAATACTAGCTTCATTTACTTTAAATGGATACTTTTCAGCTCCTTCAAGTTCATGCACTGGATTCACTGAATATACAAATTCAGTTTTAGAGTTCTTATAAATGTTATATTCTTTAGCTTCATTAGTCATATAAGACTCGTCGCTAATAATAGGAGCACTAGGAAGTCTACTTAGTAATTTAAGTGCGTCCTCTATATTAAATACTAACTTGTTAAGAGTATCTACATCTAGATTAGCAAAATCATCTACGAATGATTCATCGGTTCTAAAATACTGTGCATTATATAGAGTAGTTGTAAACATCCACCTATAGCCTACTGTAGTATAATAGTCTTTATTGTCAGTATTTAATTTATAAGCTATTCTAACTAGATACAGTCTTCTTGGTTGTAAAACTCCAAAATTAAAAGTTTCGGTAAATGAACCATTGTAACTTCTTCTTCTTGGAGCTGTATATGTCATTACCTTTGAAGCAGTGAATATATCATAAAATTCAAATATTACAGATTCTATAGCTGTACCATGTCTAGGATAAGCTTCAAGTCCCCAAGTAAGTGTCATAGAATCTGGATTACAATAATATCTCCAAACTTTCATACTTATATCACCACTACCTAGCTTTGCTAAGTTAATAGACCCATTAATTTCTAATCCAGGTAACTTAGTATACTCCATACACGGAATAGCACTATACACTAGAGTATCATTCTCTACGTTCTCCTTTATTGGCAAATTAAGTTGTCCTCTAACCTTTCTGTCATATAAACCAGTATTTAAGTCGTATATAGGCCATGATTTATCAGAAGCAGGATTTGTATGAAATGGCAATGTATAAGTAGCTTTGCTAGAATCCCTGGAAGTACTAAACTGAGTCCCTAGAATAACATTGCTGGGAGAATATTCAGAAGAGTTACCGTAATAGGAATTATAAGATGTATTTACATCAGCAATGTTTGTAACTATGCTACTGTCAGGAGAACCATAAATTCCGTCTGGACAATTGTATTTATACTCCACTTCAAAGATAACAGCCGCATTTTTAGCCGGAACAGTTACCTCTATATCATCATAACTTACATCTGCATCTGTGGTATTTCTATATCCGAATGTAGAAACTCCTATAGAGTCTATAACATTTAAACTAGCTACTAAGTATAAATTTCCAAATACCTTATTATTATAGGTATTTACTGCATGCTTCTTTCTAAATTCGTCTACATCTGTACTTTCAGAATTACTCATAGTCTGAGTAAAGTATCCAGAATTAAACTTCAATATTGGAGATGCTGATGCATCAAATGTTATAACTTTGTTATTAGCATCAAATCGTTTTAATTGGCTAGTAATGTCTCTAAGATTATTATTAGAGTCTAATACTGCTACAGACAGAGTTAGTAGTTTATTCTTCGGAGATGTTGCCTTACTTCCGGATGCATTCAAGAAATTTGATATAAATAGCTTTAAGCTATTAACATTTGCAGAGTCTAGAAGTATAGTAAACTTATCTCCAGAGCGTAAGATAGTATCTTTGGGGAATATTTCAACCTTCACTATAGTTTGATCTAAAATTCCGTTTAAGTATTTAAAGTTACTTGGAGATATAATTACTTTAGCTCTTTCTAATTCTTGACTACTAATGTTTCGTTCAGGGGAAGGAAATGAACCTATCTGTCCTTTATTAGTAAGGGGGTTATAAGATGCAACATATATAATCCCTCCATACTCTTTAATTCCAACAGGAACATAACCAGCAGGTAAGTAAGCAGTCTCTACTCTACCATTACCCATATCATTTTGAAGTACAAACTCATTGCCATTATATGTTATTATAGTAGCATTGAGAGCATTAGTAAGCACATTACTAGGAGTAGTCAATGGATTTAAATCCATTATTATTCCTTCCCCAAATGTATTAATTGCTTCTTTCTTCATATTATAAATATTCGTAGTTATTATTGCTTACTAAGATATCTTCAAACTTAGCAGCCCTATCTCTTGTAAATGCAATCTCTGGAGATTCACATCTAAGTTTATCCTTCTTATAAAAGTATCCTAAATCTATAGGCATTTTAAATTTAAGAAAGTATTTATTGCCGGAGAACGTTAACTTACATTCGTCTAGAATTTTATATACGAACTTATTCTCGAATATGTAATATTTCTTCTTGCGCCCTCTTTTATTCTTTGATGCCATAAAGTCTTCATATTCTTCATCTGTAATAGCTATATAATAATATCCATCCCACTGAATATTCTTTCTCTTATACATCATTCTTACTTTAGTTCGCATCTTCTTTCTGTAATATCTAAAATGCTTTATAGAATTACGTGTTAGTTCTCCTATATAGAACCAATATTTATATTTATGACTATTAATTAAAGTATCGCCTCCAGATACATTAATAATATATATTTGTCTCCATCCATACTTAAGAATCCTTCTAATATCAGCATTACTAAGATACGGAAACTCTTTCTTAACGGCTTCTATATAGTCTGTATACTTCTTAATAATACTGCTTTCCGGCATTTGTATTCTCAGTTATGATGTCTTTATTAATATTGTCCAAGTATACTAATTTCTCTTTAAATATGCCATGATTCTGATAGTTAAATATCATAGAATATGCTGAGAAATTAGAATTTAAGAAATCTATATCCTTCCATTTACCATGCCTTCTAGCATTCTTGAAATCATCTCCACTAAATTTCTTCATAGCTATAAATGACTTCTTACCTCCAGTTGGCAGTTCAAATCTAGCACTATTATTAATAACATCATCTATTACTAATTTAACTGCATACTTAAATACTTTCTTAGCAATTACTTCTTTATGTCTATTTCCTATTAATTCCTCGCACTTCTTAGTTTCTAAATCAAGTTTACTAGTATCAAAGTTAGCAAACATATCATGAATATTGAAGGCGTACCCTAAAGCATAATTCATATTATTCTATATATATTTCCAAACTATTTTAACACTATCTATCTTTCCAGAATACTTATACTTACCACTAGCGCAGCTAGAAATAGAATGAGAATCTAAGTTAAGTGCTTTAGCTGCTTTGGTCACAGAATCAAACCTGAACAATTCTGCTCCAGTATCAAAGGAATATCCAGCTACAGGCTTTCCAGACTTAAATCCTTTATTGTTACTTGCTAGTTGTTTCTTATCGGAAGCAGTAAACTTATCATGTGTATACCTAAACACTAAACGCTTTCCATTTAACTTACCAGTTGATTTGTATCGCCTGTTACATACTTTACATATAGCAGAATCGTCCAACGGTTCCAGTGTCTAGGAGTATTCCATCCTCACTGTACAGATTTACCACTTATAACACATGTACACTTATAGATGTATCCCTTAAACATTAATGTATAGGCTTGTATCCTTTATTAAATATCTTTCTATTCCAACTAGTTTTAGCATCTAATATGGTATTCATTTCATTTTGATTAATGTAGATAGAAACTCTAGCTGCATCACACAATTTGAGCCATCTTTGTTCTAATAATTGTGCCTCTTGCAACATGTTCTGATTGTGATTCTTCCAACCTTCTTTAAACCTCTTAGTAACTGCACAGTAGCAAGCTATAGCCTCTTTCTCTTTCTCATTAATCTCTGGAAGACCTTCCTCATCTAATATTATGCCTTTATATAAGATATTGACTTGACCATAATTCTTGTCAAAGTATAAAGTATCTCCCACTCTTTCATATTTGGCATATTTACCACTTGTATAGAGTGGATCACTATACATCTTTCTAGTCTCTATATAATTCTCAATAAATTGTGAAGCATAATCTCCGTTAACTGTGTCATTAGTAACGTAGTTCCACTCTTCAAAATTATATGTAACTGCTTCTACTATATCACAATTACATGGTAGTTCTACAGTATTGTCAGGACATTGAATGCTAGTAGTATATCTATATAGTCTAGTCCTTCTGTTGCCTATTTTATTCCATGCAATTAGACCAATTTCTTCAAATTCCTCTGGTTTTAGTTCCAGATTATATAATAGATTAGCAGTATAATATGCTGCATTAAAATTCTCTAACATACGTGTAAGTTAATATCTCTTTTAAGAGACATGCATTTATATCCTAATTATCTTGCTATTTGATCATTAGGAACTATCGGAGCCTGTAAACTTCTATAATATCTTATCTTCTTCTCAGTTAGCCTTTTCTTAATTTCTGCATCAATAAAGGTCATATTATTAATATCTACTGGTGAACAACATCCATAGTAATCAAGTTGTCTAGGGTCTTTAGGTATAGCCACTACCGTTAATTGTTTGATAAGTGGTGCATTAAATATAAACCCATCATACATATTATTCTCATTAGGAGTAGTATCTATCCATACATAAGGCTTACGTTTACCTCTCCTTCTGTATTTATGATAAGTCATTAATGTAGGATTAGTATAATATATAAATGGGTATGTCATATCAGTAGTACCTATATATTCTATACCATCGTCTCCAAACTCTGTTAGTAATTGAGGCAATTCAAAATGAGCTATTTCCTGGTCGCATACACTAGCATTGCATCTGCATCTGTCAATACTTTTACAGTCTACTTGAATACATGGAATTGTCATTAATAAGTCCTTTTTAGGAACTAGGCCTTTAATAAAGTACTCCTTAATAATTTGGAGTCTTTCGTCTATGATGTCATCTTCTAACTGCTCTAATGACATAGATGGATTAGAACTATAGCCTCTAAGTCCACTCATAATATCATTATATATAGCCGATGCTAATTTCTCGTAATATCCCATAGGTATAAAATAGAAATAGGCAGCAGCATTGGTGTGCTACTGCCTATTTTAATTTAGATTGTTTAGTCTGTAATAGCTTCTACAGTACCGATGTTACCTAAAGCTGCTTCAAAATCAGCTGCCAAGTCTTTTTTAACGTAGAATACGTGAGTAGTCATAGACTTAGTAACTTCTCCTACAGCATCACCACCCATAATACCTCTTTCCTTGCAGTAGTAGATAGTATATTGGTTGTACTTAGCTCCAGCTACTGGAAGCTCCTCTTCATTAAGAGCAGCAAAGCGTCTAGCTTCCAAAGTCGGCAGTCTAAGGTCTTTAAGAATCATCCAGTAAGTACCGAATCCTTCTTTAGATTTAACAATGGTATTAACTCCATCGTAGTCTGGATCATCAGCAGGAAGTGCTGTTGCAATAGTTACAAACTCTCCACCTACAAGAGCTGTGTTGAGAGTTGGATCAAATTTCTGAATTTCGGCTTTAGTAAACAGCTGATATTCATCCATTCCTTCAATAACTAAATTGTTACCATTAGCACTAGCTTTAATCCAGTGGTCTCCATAAATAGTCTGAATCTTCTCAATTACTCTAGCTGCCTCTTTAGCAATATCAGCTGCCGTAGCAGAAGCATCCTTAACAGCAAATTCGTACATAAGAGGTCTACCCTTAAATACAAAGTCATTAGAGTAGTAAGAATTTTGACTTCCTGACAATCTAATGTAGAGAGCTACTCTATAGTTACCTACACCCTGGTTATCCATAGTAAATGTTACTTTACCAAGTACTGGATCTGATGCAGCTCTTTTATAAATATGTACTACATTAGGTTTGAGGAATTTGTTTACTCTTTTAAATTCAAAGCTGCCTACAACACCACTACCTGTATCCTCTGGTTGTGCAGACCATTTAGCTTTACCGCTAGAATCTAAATTAGAATTAACAATCAGTGTGTTAGTCCATTTAAACATAATTTATTACTTTTTATTAGGTTGTGACTGTGCTTGAGCTGGATTAGCAATAGTCGTATTAACTGGAATATAAGTTTGAAGTCTTGGGTCACTAGAGTTCTCCATGACTAATTTAACCAGCACATTTATAATCTCTTGGCACACATAATCTGGAAATTCCATCATTTGAGATGTATCTTCTGTTAAGTCTAATTGCTCCTGTGTAAGTCTGATATTCTGAGGAGTTTTCAGATAATCAATGTACACATTAACTAGTTCAAATAGTGATGTGTCTTTACCGTATCTAATCTCCATTCTAATTTGAGAAGGGTTACCAAATCTAATTTGTCCAGACCTTTCTACAGCGTCTACAGCATTATTACCGATTTTAATAGTTTTGGGTAGTCCTCCTGTAACAGTAGTAGTTCCGTCTGAGGTGGTTGCTGATGTAATATCAGTACCACTATTAGCGGAAGCTTGGTAAGGATTAGTGGGATTAGCTACATTTGTATTTATATTATGAATGTAGAAATACGGTCTCTTGTACATAGGTCTCATGTAGAAGTTGTTAATAATCTGAGACCATAAGTCAGATGTCAATCTTCTAGCAGAGAATTGTACAAAAGAATCAGGATTATAGCATTTAAACTGTTTCTTAACTTTATAATTACATACGCAGTTAAGAATATGTAAGTAATCTGAAGGAAGTATTACCTCATAAGTGGCTCCATAAAGTGAATTAGAAGCAGTAACACCATTGCCAGTAACATCATCGCTAGTATATGCATTAGCAACCAGCTTTACTGGTAAAATTGCTGTAGCTTTCAATACACGTACATCATCTGTAGTTTGCTGATTAATATCATAGATATTATAGCGAGTGTTAATGTATTGATAGACAGCTTTGTTAAATAAGTAATTAAAATCTTCTAAAAGTAAACTGGGAGCCTCTGCCTTATTAAGTTCTATCAGAACTCCTTCATAGACCTGTCTAGCTGTCATTCTTAGTAGTTTACGTTATTTATTTCTTTGCTCCTTTGTCATCATAGAACTCAGGATAAACATCTCTCTTAATGAGTTCAAGTACTTTAGCATTAGTAGGATTCTTCATCCAAGAAATTACCGCGTCGTCAGTTGCCCCAAGTACAATTTGATTCTCACTATATAGATAAACTTTATTCTTCACATAAATGACACGTTTGTCCTTAGCATCAATAAATAGCAGTCTAAGTGCAATATCATCACCACGATAAAGATTAATAATCTTCTCTGGTTCTTTAGATGCAATATTCATCAAGAAGTCTTCTACATCGGCATCTGGGGCATTACGCATGTTACGTCCAAGCAACTTAGCCATTTTAAGTCTACCATCAGCACCTTGTGGGTCTCTAATAATGTATTCTTCCGCGTCATGAATAAGTCTTCTCTTATTAACACGTTTATTAGTTTCGTAGCCTGGTCTCTCTACATAGAGTTCTGCACTACCATACCTTTTGGAGTCTCCATCAATTACTAAGTTTCCGTTCTTATCACGTTGGTCACGTGACATAGCAATCATCGGACAGTGTTGAATAGAATACCACTCAGCGGCTTGCCAAGGATCATTTAGGTTAAATGTCTTTCCGTCTTCTATAATAAATACTCTATTCTCTGCAATAAGCGGTTTCCCTTTATCAGCTTCAGATTGAAAGATTATATCACCCTTACTATCTACAGGTCTTACACAGTTTGGATATCTGCCAGTTTGAGGGTCTCTTACTGGATTTAAGAAATACTTCTGTCCTACTTTACCGAATACACTTCTTAAGACAATTACGTTGTCTAATACATCAGCCATATTAATTCTATCATTTTAATTATATTATTAATATCTTGTTAAAATAGTGTGAGGAAGGTCTTATGCCTTCCCCACATTATCTATTATAAACTTATTACACTTCTTTCATAATGAAGCTTCTGTAAGGTGAGAATACACCTACACCAGAGTAACCCCAGTTGATAAGCTTAGAAGCAGCTACAGGACTTGAAACAACTCCAGAGCTCAGTCCGTCAAGACCACCAACACCCGGATACTTGTTAGAAATAAAGTCTCCACCCTTCAACGTAAACATTTGGATCGCTGGTTCACCACTTACTTTATCAGCAGTCAAGTCAAGCATCAACATGAAGCCCTTATCGCTACCCCACTCACGAGAGAATGTTCTATCAACCTTGAATGAAATTGTATTACCACCGATTTCATAAGATTGGAATGTAGCACCAACGTCAACATAACCGTTAGCTTTCTTAGACCACAGATAAGTTCCGCAAGTTTTGAATCTAGCAAGCCACTCTGACAGACAAGTTTGTACATCTCCCCATGCCTTCTCGTTACAGATAAGTACATACTTGTTACCGGTTGGGTTCTCACTCTTCTCATTCATCATAGCAATAGCTGTAGTGAATGCTTCAACTGTAAGTTTGTTATATGCATATTTAGATGCAAATCTCTCAACTTGTGGGATGATACCATCACCAATATAGATAGGACGACCAGTATCTGGATCGAACAGTGTCGGTTTACCATTCTTATCAACATTAGTTTTGTTGAACAGCAAGCCATTATTTCTTACATACAAGAAGTTCTTCAGCAAGTTGGATTGAGTCTTATCCATTCTATACATGGTTTCAGACATACTTCCCTTATCCTTACCTTCTCCAATCTTAATAAGAACATCTTCTTGAGCAGCATATAGAGCAGTATAACTATCATCACATCTGTGAGTAGTAATATATCCTCTATGACGTTCAATATTAGATTGATATTTTACATATCCTTCTTCATGTGCTTCAGGCATAGCATTGGATTGGAATCTTGTAGTATCACCAATTTGGCAACCGCTAAGATCAAGAACACTTGAATAATCATTATCAATCAATCTAACAGTTACTTCCCAGTAATTATCAGCTTTACGAACTGGTCTCTGAGTAACGAAGCATTGCTGCATTGTCTTGTCAATCTTGAAGATATCGTACTTCTGGTAATAGTTCTCTTTGAAAGCCATTACAATTTCAGTTCCGTTCTCTCCAGTTTCAGTTGGTACATCTGCGAACTCAACTCTCTTAATGTAATTGGTTTCTACTTCCCATTCAAAGTACATACTATCAATGCTTCTGTACTTATTATTTGATTTAGAATCCATGTAGAAGATATTTCTCAAAGATTCAGTTAAGTAGGAGGCAGTTAACTCTGGGTAGAGTCTTGATACTACACCAAGTCTAGTTGGTTTAGTGCCTAGGAACTTATAGAAATCCTCATAAGTTCTAGTGTCGCCCATAGTGGCGCGATTGGTTACGAAATTTGCTACTATCATAGTTATTTAATTAGATTTAATCTAAATCGTTAATATTCATTCCTTTAGTAGGTGCCGTCCTAGGTTCTGGACGCTTAACTACAGTCTTAGTAGGATTAGAGGTTCTACCAGCCTTAGCATCTTCATACCCTTTCTTATAATTGGTACGAGATTGCTCAGTTATCTGATGTTTATAATATTCTGAAATCTGACGTAATGCTTCAGGCCCTTTAAGGGCAAACCATGCCATTTGTACTAGCATTTGTGGGTCCTGTATAGCCCTAGCAAGATATCTGACTCCAGCAGCATCTGAATCTAAGATAAAGGAAGCAATTTCATTCATATCGTCCTCTGATAGGGTAAGTTCAGACTCCCCGAAATCTATAGTCTCATTATCACGAATAGCCTCTAAAATAGAGTTCTCATAAGCTTCATCAGCTTGTCTTTGTTTCTCTTCGTAGTCCTGCTGAGCCTGCTGAATAAGAGCATCCTCTCTTTCTTTATAGACATTACGAAGGCCCGCCATCTTCTTAGTAAACAGAGCTTCATTCTGTTTCTCTAAATCCAACTGGGCTTGAGCTTCTTCGTCTGTGAGGTCTGGGACGTTTGCTTTCAAATCTGCTAAGAATAGTTGTTCATCTGACAAATCATCTACTTGATACTGCGGCTGTTCTTCTAATCCATCGAGATAGTCTTGGATAGCTTGTTGTCTGTGAGCCTCTAAATAATCTTGTACACTTAGATTATTCTGTCTGAGTTCGTTAATTAGATTTATCTCTTCAGGTTCTAGACCGTATTCGTCCTCGGCTGGACTGTAATTGAGTAAATCTAATTGTTCCTCCTTAGTAAGACTAGTGAAAGGTATTTCTTCAATCTCCCCCTCGTCATTACGTACCTTAATAGCTTCTGGATTAATTCCTTTGGCTTTTAGTACACTAGTAAGTAAGTCGTCTTCTTCGTCTGGATTATTATCAGGATTGTCCAGATAATCACCTTCTGGCACATCTCCTTCCATCCATCGTTTGACATCATCATCTGGGTCTCCAGTATGTACTTGACCTTCTTCACCTAAGATGTCTTCGTCGTCAAATCCTAATTCCGCTAATTCCATTTCCATATTAATTCCCTTTAAAGTTATTTGCAAATTTAAGCATAAATTTTGAACCTTAAAACTGATTGGTAATTTATCTTAATTACTAACTTATTGCATACTTTTATTTGTAATATATATTACATAGCATCTACTTTCATAATAAATATTAACGAATAATACTTTGGTTCCCATTTTAATGGAACTCCCTCTCCTACTTCCTCAAGCGCAGCTGAAGATAAGTCTATTGTGTGTGTATGATTTCCGGCTGGAGAAGTTAATGCATCTGTAGAACCTCTTTGTACTGTTCTATCGTTAGCATTATCACTATCACCTGGTACTGGTGCTCTATATATGTGAGAATGTTCCCCACTTTCAGAGGTTGTTACTGAAGATTGTGAGAACTTATGAGTATGTGGAGGCAGATTCTCTATCTTTAGTTCAATCTCTTCCTTACCTCCAGTTTCTCCAGCAGATATGCCAGCCTTAATAAAGCTTCCTACTAAATTGGGAGTACCTCCAGTTCCATCGCAGATATGCCAGCCAGTTGGTATAGGAGCCTGCCCATTATACATTACTATCATTCCCGGGAATACTATATCCGGAATACAGATTATGTTTACTTTAGAGTTGTTTAAGTATATATCCTTAACCTTAGAACTGTCATATAGTAATGGATATTTCTCCTTAGTAAAATCATATCCAGATAATGTATTATGAAATGTACAATACTCTAGAGGACCTCTGAATGTAATCCCTGATAAGTTGTCTATCATACAATTATTAACTACTGTAGATCCGGAATTCTTATCAAATATTACATTAGATAATGATCCTATGACTTTAACATTACTCATAGTACCATCGAAAGTAAATGAATTGTTTATAGTACCTAACTGTACATTATTATAAGTTCCGCTAAGAACTATATTATTACCTTTATTTACGCTTATAGAATCAATACCATTATTACCATATCTAGCTGGATTAGTTAAATTTAATCTAACATTCTTAAATGAATCTGTAGAACTTAAATCAGTAGTTCCTCCGAAAGTATAATATAGATTATCATTTATTAAGAATGTCAGATGTTTAAAATCATAATTACAGCTATTTCCGTTTTCATCTGTAAGTTTGGTAATTCTTCCCTTAGCTTCTACTGGAGTCCTTGTTATAGCTCCGTTCTCATCCATAGTAGGAACTAATATTCTATCTTGATAGTTAATATCGTATTCTATAATCCATTCGGGTTTATCTCTGAAATAACCAGTCCTAGTGATACTGTCAGGTCCTGCGGCTGTAACTATTATCGGTCTTGTAGTATATGCCTCAGTTGATTCCTTAGAATCTTCATCCTCTACTTCACCCTCATTTTCAATTGTATCATCTTCGGTAGTTAACTCCCATTCGTTCTGGAAATCCATAATACAGTATTTCTGTAAAAGTCCTAAACCCCTATCTTCTATTAACTGTAATAATTCCTTATGAGTAGTTTCTATATATCCAGGAATTCCCTTCCTAACTACTATATTATCAACCTCTAGGGTAGACTCACCTCTTTCTAAGTAAAGTCTAAATCCAAGTTTCTCAGTAGCTCCAGGAGACATAAACATGTTAGAAGTAACTTCCCTCTTAAAATTAGCAGGATAGTTAACTTTCATTTCTTGGGGTGTTACTTCTACTATATCAGTATTTCCGGCATTTAAAACTATACTATTAGGACTGTAAATTATAGATCTTTGTTCATCCTGGTAAAGATACATATTACCTACAATTAGGCTGTTCTCTTTACCTGACCCTTGTATAACTATAGCTCCTTCAGAGGATTGATCTACTTTACTAACTACAAATTGTTCAGTATATGGATTAGGAATACTAGTAGTAAATTCTATCAGCTCTCCATTCCTTATATAATATAACAACCCAGTTTCTTCTACATATAATATACTATTAGGAATACCTGAAGCTTGTGCCTCTTTTAAGGTCTTATATATAAATCCTATATTTGCTAAGGCTGTATACTTCTCGTCTCCAGTAGTCTCTTGAGGTCCCTTAAAAGAAACATAAGTAGTTCCTAATTCCCCAGCAATATTTATTACATTGCCGTCAATAAGAATATATACTGAGCCATCTTCTTTTACATAGTAAATTCCATTAGCTCCTTTTACATCACTTACAGTATCTACTATATTAAATATATCAGAGTTGACGTTTATCTTACCATCTTTTATAAGATCAATAAACACTTTACCCCATTGGATCTTAACTTGGCCTCTAGTTTTAATAATAAAATCGGAGTCGGTACTTCCTATATGATCATAAGTCCTTCCAAACAAAGTTTCCATATTTACTCTATTGTTATCTCTATATTAGAATCATCTCTTAATATGTTCATTAATTCCACAAACGTAGCAGTACTTTCAGTAACCTTTCCAACAACTTTATTTCTTCCAACTAATAAGCATCCAGATGTATCGTCAGCAGTATTACCTACATGAATAAGAACTCCTTCATAACCAGGAACATTTACTAATCTAGGAAGTTTACCTCCATAAGGCTTAGCCCAAGATCTGTTCTTAAATGTTTCGCTTACCACATTCATAACTATCTTGTATGTTCCGGTAGGGATTGCAGTCTTACCATATATTTTAATATCTTTTATTTTACTAATAGGCATTTCAGATGTTAATCCTCTATCAGTATCTTCTAAAGTATCACAGAAGTACTCTCCATTTACATATAATTTACCTATTGTATAAGTACTTCCTTTGAATATGCGCTTTAATTGTAATTTAATCATGGCTCGAATTAGATTTATTTATTTTGTTTAAATAGATTAAGTAATTGAGTTATATCCTCATCATTAAACTTAACTGGCTTACCAAATATATTAGTAACGTATCCATCTGGGTATTTATCTTCCATATTCTTAACTACATACGTAATCACAGCCTGACTAGCTACACTGTTTAAATGAAATAAATTAGAAGCTAAGTCTTTAGCATACTTGTTAAATGCCTGAAATAAAATTTCTTTATCACTCATTACTTATTCTTATCTAACTTATGTTAATCTTTAGATAAGAATAGTTTGTTCTCCAGTTTGTAACCTAAAGGATTTAACTAACCTATATCTTTTATCTTTGAACACATATACATCACATGTATCTCCAGCATAAGCTATTCCTTTATTTATAGCTATTCCAGAAGAAGTCTCCCAAGTAAAACTACACGGAATTAGAAATTTCAAATACATTGTAGAACCTACAACTGGTAGTACTCCAGATGGGAATAAATATGCGTCCTCATAAGTTAGACTTGTAATAGTTAGCTTATTTTTAGGTTGCACTTTACCAGCTTGGATAACATTAGTAAATGCTTGAGCACCACTCTCTGCTTGGGTTAAAGTAATCTTAGCATTTCTCTTAGCAACTGTTAAGTTTTCTGCTATAGTTATATACGTAGTGTTGGTTGTAGTTCTCGCAGCATTAACCCAACCTGCATCTGACGAAAATTCGTAATTTAGAGATTCTGTAGTTTCACTACCGTCGCTTTTAAGTACAGTCTTATAAGAATTTACTGTAAGAGTCTCATTAGTTTCTGCCGCAGTCACACTTAAATTCGTTGGAGATACGTTAAACGTATATGTAGGAGTATAACCGCTTTGATTTATATAAACATAACATTTTAATCCTGATTCATTTTGTGTAAATACTAATTTGGCACTTCTACTACTAGTAGAAGTATTTTTTAGTACTTCTATACTAATTTTACCAGATATATCTACAACTACCCAGCCAGTACCACCAGAGGTTAAACTGTAACCAATATTACTGCCATTCTTTGTAGAAGTTGTTCTTGGAATAAAAGTACTACCACTATATGTAATGTCATATGTACTTGGCGATATAGTAAATACATAAGTATCCTTAGCTTTACCAGGTTGGCTTACCGAAATGGTAATCTCTTTACCAGAACCACTCTGAGTTATAACTACATTATGAGCTCTAGCATCTACTGAAGTATTCTCAGATGCTGTCATTTTAGCATAATACGTAGGAGAGTTAGGAGGGTTGTAACCTGTACTAATAGCCTCTCCAGTAATCCAGCTAGGTATATCAGTATAACTAAAACTTACTGCATTACGTGAAGTTACTGTGCCATCTACTACTGTTTCTCTGTAACTATATATTGCAGGCTGAATATTACTTCCAGACTGTCCAAATGAACCACTAACAGTTGTACCACCCCTGGCTGATGTCCAGAAGATATAATTGTAAGAAACAACTTGAGTATGTCCAGACTGAGTAACTCTAGCGTAATCTCTCTCACCGGATTCATCCTGCTCGAAATAGATATTAGCAGTTCTGGACGAGGTACTACTATTTGATGCTACTGTAAACGTCATACTTGACGAATCCCAAGTAATCCAGCTAGGTACTGTAGAAGAATCTATACTCCATCCTACACGTTCAGTTGTTCCTAGTCTGGATTTGCTTGAAGATATACTAATAGAGGAAGTAGTTCCACCAGATTCTCCAACATTTTTATCCCAATTAGAAACTGAGAAAGAATATGTCCAAGCTGGAAGGTAAATATCTTCCTCCCTTACTAGTTGATTAGATGCATAACTAGAATCATTAGTTATATACAATCCAAATCCCAGAATTTCAGTTTTAGTAGCACATTCATTACTAGAGCTTCCTACAGAGAAGTTTGAATAAATCCATCGTTTAGATGCTACTTTATTTGCCATAATTATTTACTTATTAATTTATCGACTACGGCTTCTAAAGCTGCAATTTTATCTTCAAGATACTTTATTTTAACTGCATATATTTCACTATAGTTAACTGTCTTAAAGCCATTCTCATCGGTATTAACCATTGATGGGTATACGGTTTCAAGTTCTTGAGCTATAACTCCGTAGCCATGATGTTCTCTGTCTGTTCTATCAAATTCTACTAATCGTATTTTATCAGCTTTAGATACATCTATGGATTCTATGTTATCCTTTACTCTCATGTCTGAAGTATCATAGAACCCAGCAGATGCATAAACAGCACCACTTTGTGTATATACTCCTGAATTAGAATAAGTAACAGGACTAGAAGCTTGGGATGTAGCTCCAATTAAATATAATTTACTCGAACTGTTAGTTGAGCCAGCAGTATTCTTAGTATCTGTAAAGTCATCAAGTTTCTTCTTATCAATACCAGTTATTAAACCTGCACTACCTTGACTATCACCGCTTGCTGGAGAAGCCATAGGTAAAGAAATGCTTTTATGAGAAATAGACGCATCACTGTATGTAACATCTAATGGAACACTCGCTGTTTTCCAATCCGTACGGGGAGTTCCAGGTTCTACTTGTTTAACTAAGGTAGGCTTGCTTGTGATTTCTGGCCAGCTATAAGAAGGTTTAGAAGAACCAATCCATGATGGTTTACCTGTCACATTGTCCCATGCAACTGAGTCGGCTTTTCCACCACCTGTAGCAGATAGAACACCATTACTAATTGCCAAACCACTTCCTACTTTTACACCACCAAGTGTAGTAGCTGATGCAGTTGGTAAACTGTATTTAGTATCAGTCCAAGGAACATTTACCACTGCTTGTTCACTACTATTAACCTGAACAGCATATGTTCTGCCTGAAGTTGTAGTAATTCCGTTAGGAGTTCCTCCCTGTGCGCTACTTGATAACTTGATACCTCCACGAGTATTGTTTGACGCTAATGGTAGTGTATATGAGGAACCAGAAGGTATGTTTACAGTTTTAGCTGAACTACCGTTCCATGTGCCTGTTACTGCACCAGTAAAGGTCAATGCGTTTGGGGTAGGTAATTTAGTAGGAATTGTGGGCTTGTTATTCAAGTCATTATAACTACCCGATGTAGCTACAGTAGCAAAACTAGGCTTGCCTGTAATAGTACTCCATGTTACAGCGGTAGCATAGAACTGTCCGTGTGTCCAAATTTCTTTAGAATCTTTAATATAAACTATAGATTGATAGTTAATGTCAGGAGCTCCAGTCTGAACAGTTCCAGTACCTCCTACCTGATATTGAGTATTAGAAGCATTGGCTGATAACTTCTGTGAGTTAAAAGTAGTTTTCTTATTAAAGTGAATTAATTTCTTATTAATTGCCATATCACTTAAATTTTAATCATTATAAAATAAAGGAGGAATGCTACTCCCTCCTTCTTGTACATATATTATAGTTCAACCCAATCCCATGCAGCTTCTAGTTTACCAATAGCGGCATTAAGTGAATCACCAGCAGCAATTGCACCTGTATCTGACGGTTTGGTATAACCAGTCATTGCAGTTACCTTATTAGAAGCCAGATTGGCTAGAGTAGTAGCTAGTGTAACGTTAGCAGAACCATCTAAAGAAACACTTCCAGTTACACCACCACTAACTGTGATAGTACGAGCAGTAGCCCACTTAGCAGCAGTATCAGCCGCACCAGCAGTAGCAGGTTTACCAATACTAACTGTTTGTTTAGAACCTCCGGAAGGAGTTACAGTAAAGTTACCAGCTGTACCATTAGCGAATGTATAAGTAGTATTAGTATCAGCCCCTGGAATACCCAAAGCAGTAATATCAGCTTTAGTAACGGCAGTTACTGAAGCAACGTGACTAGTAGAATCTGTGCTGAATTTATAGAATCCAGAAGTTTTACTAGGAGCACCACCAGCAGGGTGAGTATAAACTGTGTCTTTCTCTGCTTGCCATGCAGGACCACTAGCAGTGGCTTTCAGTACGTATCCAGCAGTACCATTAGCTAGAGCTTTAACAGTAGACCCACCGTTACCTAAAATTACTGCGTTAGCAGTTAGGGATTTGCCAGTAACAGCACCGTCTAAGTTTCTCTGAATAACTGACCAGTCACCATTTGCAGCAGTCGTTCCAGATTTAACACAGATAATCATGTCACCTGCTTCACAGCCTTCGCCCGCAAAGTTACCAGCAGCCTTAACTACGTAAGTATCTCCAACTGTGTGATTAGCTGGAAGTTCAGTTACATCACCGTCTGTGCCAATAGTTCCTTTGAATCTAAGTGCTTGAGCAACAGAAACCTTACTTCCAATCTCGTTAATTACAAATGCAGTAGTTGCAATTTGAGTAGTATTAGTTCCACCAGCAGCAGTAGGAGCTGTAGGAGTTCCAGTAAACGCTGGGCTTGTAAACATTGTAGCCTTAGATTCATTTGTTACGTTACCTAAGCCTACATCAGCTTTAGTAACAGTAACATTAGCACTAAGTGCATGTCCGTTTACAGTTCTAGTATTTGGAACAGCATTATCAGCCTTAGTACCTTGAGCAGCAGTTGCATATGCAGATGAAGCTGTATATGCAGCAGAACCTAATCCTTTAACAGCAACATCAGTTCCGTCAATTGCAATAGTACCATTAGCAGAACCAGAAGCAGCCGTGGTTGCAGCACCATTAATTGTTACTTTACCAGTAGCATCAGCTGTAACTGTTACTTTACCAGTACCAGTAATTTGATGTGAGCTTCTTACTGCACCATTCTCAATTAAGTTCAAGAATGTAGTAGCATTAGTAGTTGCTGCATTAGCTGTAGCTGTAGCAGAAGCGCCAACAACATTCTTAGCTTGCCAGTTAGTAAATGAAGGAGCAGCTGGCATAGTCATTGTAGTGGTTCCTTTAGCTGTAACGTGTCCTTGTGCATCATAAGTAATGCTAGGAATAGTAAACGTTCCACCAAATGCTAATGTTTTACTATTATCACCTTTAGCTGTGCCAGCAGTTACTGAATTAGAGTGATTAATTGTAGTACCTTTAATAGAGATACCAGAACCTTGTGTGTATTTGGTATCTGTAGCGCTAATTGTTACTCCATCTGTTCCGACAGTGATATTTACATTAGAGCCTTTGTTGAATTTAAGAGTTCCGCCATGAGAAGGAGACTCTGCAACATTAGTACCGTCAGAAACTTTAGAGAAGGCCTTGGCAGCCTGTAAAGCTGCCACAGCACTCTCCAATGAAGTAATTTTGCCTTTGTAAGAATCGGGAATAGCGTAGAACGTTCCATGAGTATAAATCTCCTGTGAATCTTTAATGAAAACAATACTATTGGTGTATTGTTCTTGTAGTTCGCTGGTAAATGTAGACTTCTTCGCTACGTGTACAAACATTTTCTCCATTTTAATATATTATGTGTCTTATTCAGTTATTTCGTGCCAAGCCATAGCTGCGTCGATAGCTGTATTAATTGTCGAAACTACAGTAGTGGTGATTCCAACAAGTTTAGCCTCATTAGCAGCAACTCTAACTTCTAGAGCATCAATATCTGAAGCGTTAGTGTCAATAAGTACAAGTTTAGTTTCTGGAATCAGAGTACTACCTTTTACCTTATCAACTTTATTAGCTACTAAATTACTAACATTACTAACTTTAGTATCTGTATAATCTTTAGCCTGTTTCAGAGTATTAGCTAGAGAACCTTCAGCATTAGCACTACCATTAATCTTAGCAATAGCTTGAGTATTAGTAGTAATTTTACCGTTTAATGCAGTATCAGCTGCTTCTCTTAAAGTCTTCTCTGCATCAACAGCAGCTGCAATTGCAGCATCTGCTTGAGTCTTATTGTAGTATGCAGACAGGTCAATAGCTCCACCCAGAGCATCCCATGCTGTACCAGTCCATGCCCAGTTAGTACCAGCTGGATGATTGTCATGAGCTTCCTCTACATTCCATACATCACCTGCTGCTGCACCACTAGGAAGTTCTGCATAAGTAGCTTTGGAGCCTTTGTATGAATATACAGAAGAAATTTTGCCCTCAAGGGTAGTAACTCTCCGTCCTAATACTCTACCTTGATTAGCTGACAATGCAGCAGTGGTAGAAGAAGAATTTAAGTTGTCAATAATCTCTACTGTCTGTGCAGCAGCAACGTCCACTTGTTTCCATCCGGAGTAATCTGCTTCCAGAATTTTATCTTTATCAACTAGCATATAAATTGCCTTATCAGCAGCAACGGCTACTAGCAATCCATTATATACGTAGATAGTATCGCCATCATACGGCCAAGTCTCTTTATTAATAAGTTCAGACTTATTATCTACTAAGATTCTTGGGTCTAAAGCACCTTGAAGTTTAACCTCAAAGTTGGCTGCAAATCGGAATGTACCTTTATTTCTTGCCATATGTCAAATTAGAATTTAGCGATTAAAGTTACTGAACCTCTAGTAGAACCATTGTAAGTGTAAACTGAATAAGTTACAGGTGTGGTTCCAATAGTAATCTTTTCTTCTGTCTTAGTCCAGCCACTAAGTCCTATAACTTCCATGTTACCTGATACTGTGTTCAACATTTGAAGTTGAGTGACAGCTCTTGGCAGCTTGAATACCTGTGGAAGAGTACCAGAAGGTTGTAATTCAAATCTAGGAGTAGTCATAGCTCCAGTAGAAGCATTCCAAGCAATAAGAGCTTGTTTAACCACAGGCGTACCAGAAGAAGCTGTACTTGTAGATGCATACCAAGGATATGTACCATTAAGTGCGATAGCTGAAGAGTTAACCGAACCAGCTGCAAGTGGAGTGCTATAATTGTTTCCTTTGTTATCTTTAGGTTGAGGTCCTTGCAAATAAGCTGCCTTATAAGTATAAGTAGTATTACCAAGTGTTACAGTAGTAGGCAGAGTTGTGTTAGATTCTTGTCCATTTACGAAGATAAATGAATTATCTGCATCTAAGTTACCAGACCTGTCTGCTTGTTTTGTTCCATTTAAGGTAATAGCTCCCTTATTAAGACTAGTGTTGAAGTCAGCAGCAGTAGGTGCAGTAGCTCCAACTTCTTGAGGAGTTGAATAACTCTTAAATGAGATGCGTGCAGTAGGAGCAGTAAATGTAGGATTAATAGTAGGGAACAGCAGTTCATCCCACATATAATCATATGTCTGTCCTTCCAGAGCACTTACCTTAGTTCCTTTAGCGATACCACCGACAGCATTAGGCATAGCTAAATCTTTGTCTTCAATAGCTGATGTATACTTACCGCTACCTACTTCAATCTCTGTTGTAGTAGTATCAGAGTAAGTAATGACCAGTTTGCTTTTATCAGAAGACAAGGCTACATTAGTAACGACTTTACCAGCAGCTAGAGCTCCTGTGTAAGCCTTACCATTCATAAGGATTTCATTGGTGTCTGTAGCAAAGTAAATCCCATCCTTGTGAGTAGTTTCAGCTACATAATTGGCTTTTAACCCTCTGTAAAATTTTAATTGTGCCATAAAATTTAATGATGTTATTTAATAAATATATTAATAGAAAGTACAGTATTATCACTGAATCTTACCTCCCCGCCAGTTATTTCACCACTGGCATTCTTATACAAATCTACTCCAGTTGGAGTTATAGTTCCATATGTTTCCCAAGTTTCTCCATTCCAAGCATAGTTAGCACCGTCATTAATAACGTTGTAAATATCACCTACTTCTGGAGCAGAAGGTAAATACATACGAGTAGCTACAGACCCCTTATATCTAATAGCTGTAGAATCAGAAGATATAAGTATGTCTCCATTACCGAGTACTGACTTACCATTAATCTTCTTAATGTTAACTCCACTAACAAGTTTATTTTGTTTAGTAGATAGTAAGTACTCCATAGTATCTTTTAATGTATTAATTGATTGTTGTATATGTGTTAAGTCAATAGATACGTCTTCGGAACCGTCATAACTAACCTCTCCTTCAGAATGCTTAACTGTTAAAGTTCCTACTGGATAACTCTCTGGTAAATCAGCAAGTCTCGTAGCTTTAGCAGTAGTTACTTCATTCCAAGTATAAGAAGTCAAGTCTGACATTAATGCAAGTGAATCAGTGTCTTCCCCTACTACAACGGCTGGTCTTGTGTTAGTATATATCTCCAGATAAGAATTAACATTACCAAGTTTAAACCCTCCGGAATTGTCAGATGATATTAAATTCTGAACACCGTCTCTACGATTAACCACAATTCCTTGACCTTCCTCTAATACTATATTACCATCAACCAAACTAACTTTATTGTCTAAGTCACTTTCGATATTAGATATAAAAGCATCAGTTTCTGATTTAGTATAATACAAGTCAGGGTCTAAACCTCCACCACCTTCAGAGGCATATTTAACTCCATTAAGGTAAATAGACTTAATGTCCTTTATGAAGTAAATGGTATTAGGTTCTAAAGTCTGTAGTAAATACTCATCGTAAGTATCTACGGCTTTAATTCTTACTGGATATTCTGTACCTTCCCAACTAAATTTACAAACAACTCCTTTATCACCCTTAGTAATAACTATATTAGAATCAGCGTCAGTATCAACTACTAAATCTGCCCTAACTCCAAGGTTTGAAGTTAATAAATCTACAGACCTATTAGTAATTGGATTATTAATTTTTAATTCTGATGCAATATTACCATTCTTAGTCTGGGTAATAATAGTATTAGTTATTTGTCCTTTAACTACAAAGTCTTCCAGAGACACTTCAAATCTATCTCCATTAGAAGCAGTAAGTATCAGCCATTCCTCATTCAGTGCATTACCGAATCCGTTATCTATATCCTCTTGTGTTATAAGATGTCTTTCAAACGAAACTATCTTAGTATCTTTATCAAGAAGGATTGATGATATTTCCTCACCACTTCCTCCTTTACCTATAACTCTAACCTTATTACCTTCTTCTTGAGTATCGAGTTCTACTATACCAGTTACCTGAGTAGCAATAGCATCTTTGATAGCTTTAGAAGAAGGAATAGAGTCTTCAACGTCTATTGAGTCCGACACCGTATATGGGCCATATGTTGTCCACAAGTAGTCCAACTGGCTCATATTAGCGGGTCTATTAGGATACTGTTTCTTCATCACCTTCTACGTCAATCCAAGTTACTTCACCTATATCATCTGGAAGTTGTTCTTTAGGAACCTTTCCGCTTACTAAATCTGCTTTAGACTTTAGTAGAATTTCAACTTCGGGCAAAGAAATGGCTCCAATCTGTGCTGGAGTGACTCTATGTGGATTGTTGAAATCTTTAAGGTGGCTATCAATATCACTTTGTAATTCACTAATAACAACATCCAAGGCCTTAGAATCATGTGTAATGTTATCGGAAGTACCTTTAACATACAGAGCATTTCCTTCTTTTACTAAGATGTTATCTTTAGCTATATGTAACCTAACGTCAGCAGAAAGCTTATCAGCGCCAGTTCCTAATGATAACACTTTCTCCAATTCTACTACCTTATCAGGAATAGAGTTATCAACTTCCCATTCTCTAATAAGAGTTCCAACTGGAATCCTAACTACTTGCTTATCACCAGTTAGAAGTTTAAATACTATAACTAGCTCTTCCGTATCTGGGTCATACTTAGCATCCTCTACGATAGCTGACAAACCAATTTGATGTTGCCCTATAACATTATCGTTAACCTTAATAGTTAAGAGTCCGTCTAAATATTCAGTAGTTAGTTTATAGAATAGACCGTCATTCTTTATGGTAATTCCGTTACCACTATCAGTAGATACCTTAACATTACCAGATATTGTAGTTCCAGTAATCTGTCTATCAATATCTAATTCAATGCTTGGAGTATCTTCTAGTGTAACCCAGTTAAAGTGAATAGCATGATTCACTAATTCGTCTAGCTTGCGCAGAGAATCCATTACAGATGTAGAGTCTTTAAGGTAAGTAGTTTCAGTATCAGGAACATAAGCTCCGTCTTCTCCCAAACCTACTCCTTCTTGTGTCTTATCGAGTTCGGCTTGTACCTTATCAATATTACTCTGTAATTCCTCATCAGTGCTGTCTAGATTACCTAGATGCTCTCTAATTTTAGTAATTTCCTCTGCAATGTCCTTCAGACTGTTTAAGTCCTCTGGTACACTAGTATGGTCAACACTTCCCCAGATAGCATCGTCTGCTGTCTTTCTATCTTTAATTTCCTGCTCTAATCTAGTTATCAAGTCAGCTATAGTTTCATCACTCTTAGAAGTAATAAGTTTAGTAAACTCTAACTCATCGTTAGTCTCCTTTCTAGTGACCCAATATAGTGCTTGATTACCATCTCCGTCATTTTCAACTACCTTTAACAATCCCTTGTGTAAAATAGCATTCTCTTCAGGAGATGAATAAAATTCTTTCAGTTTCGCTTCAGTTTCGAAGATATAGTCAGCTTCTATAGGGAACGGACCACCTCTTCTAAAACTTGCTATAATTTCACTATATGCTCTCATACTTATTAAATGTTAGCTGGGTCAAACTTAAATGTTACCTCCAAGTTGAGAGTTACTAGAGACTCCTTGAATACATATATCTTATATATTTTACTATTTGACAATCCAGGAATTTCAAATGGGATATCACTAATAATGTCAAATGATTCAAGACCAAACTGTTGAGAAGGCGTTGTCATTTGAACTAAGTCTGGATATTCCTTAGGCATTGCTACAAATATTTGCTTAAGCTCTTTAGGACTTGAGAAATTATATTTGTGTTTGATTTCTGATACTAAATCACCAGAACTGTCAATGCTATTGTTCTCTGGGTCTGATTGAACTAGCTGAAGTAAGTAATCATAATTAACATTAGAGGCTGCATACCATTTAGGTAAGATTCCTACAAATATATCATATGCTACTTTAGTAGTACAACTAGCTTCCAGATATGTACCATTAGGATAGAATACTTTAAACGTAAAAGTAGTTTCTTCGTTAATAGGTAAACTCTTTACAGTCAACTGTCCTAATTCGAAATCATCCTTAGTATATGTTCCAATAAGCTCATCGTTCTGCCATAATTCAGCATAAGATATCACTCCAGTAGAACCTCTAACGAATAGTTCAACGTCTACTATAGAACCCAGTAAAGCATACGCAGGAGCTTTAACATCTACAGATTTACCGTAGAAGATTGCATCCATAACCTCTTGAAGATTCAATTTCTCTCCTGGGTCAGTTTCATCTTCAACGAAGCCTACTGTAGTCTGAACTGGTCCACTAGTAATCCAAACAGGCTCTTCTACAATAGAAGCATCCAGTTGTCTCTTAGTTACTAATTCATCATCTTCTACAGCATCTACTCCCTTCTGTGGGGCAGTAAATGGAACTGAACCATCACGAGGTACATAATGCTTACTATAGATTTCTTTAAGAGTTCCATGAGGGTCATATTGATTGATATGTTCCTCAATAGCCCCTCTAGCCGCATCAATTACCAATTGATTAATAATGGCATCAATTTGAGCTCTTGAATAAGTCTCTGCTCTAGAGTAAGTTTCAGTCTTCCTGAAATAGTTGTTTAGTCTCTGATTAAGTAACGTTACAAATCCGTGAGGGTCTGCATCAACTAAGTGTTTGAACATTACATCATCTACATATTTCTTAGTAGATAGATGCCCATCAGCTACTGGAGTAACTCCTAACTGTGGTTTTAGAAATGCAGTAGTTCCGTCACGTCTAACGAAATTCTTGATTAAGTCATCAACTTGTTCTCTAGTATATAGCTCTACCTTCCTATAAATCTGGTCAGTAGTTACATATACTTTAAGTATTTCCTCTACAAGAGGAATTATATTATGTGGGTCTGTTTTAGCTAAATGACTGTCCATTAAAGCAGTCACGAATCTTTTGGTTGTTAAATGAAAGTCTGTCAACGGGTCAACACCTGTTTGAGGTGCTAAGAATGGTGTGGTTCCATCCTCTTTAACAAAACCCTCCAGTTTACTTTCTATAGTAGGAATTATATTATGTGGGTCTTCAGTAGCTAGGTGAGTATCCATTGAGGTCTTAACTGCCTCTAATGTCTTTAAATCTGCTGAAGTCTTATCATAGACATCATTAATGCCAGCAGCTCCAAGATTAATTCTAGCAATTTGTTTATCTGACTCACTCTCAAACTCCCCTAAGCGGTAATCTACTTTCAGAAATTGTGAAGTATCAATTTGTTCGTTAACAGGATTGATACATTCATTTCCAGAACCACCTGGTGTTAAAATAGAGTTATCTGCCATTTATTATTAAGATAAAATTGTTCTACAAATTCAGACCTATTAACTTCATTCTCTTCTAGCAATTCGATGAGACTTATCTCTTCGAGAATTAGTTGGTAGTCATATCTATGCCCCCGTTCTAAATACTTAAGCAGTTCTTTGTATTCACAAATCACCTTATCTTTGAGAGCATCCACAGCCTTGCTCTGGCCATTTGCTGTATTCTGATTTACACAAGCCATTACAACCTCCTATTTGTTCTATGATTCGTTCAGCTTCAGCTAACTGATTAGATTGAACCATATATTTGATTACATTAATAGCCATCCAGACTAAATCTCTCTTGTAGGATAATTCGGCCGCTACAGCATTCTTACTCCAACATTTACTGAAACCTCTGCTATTAAATATTTGCTGGCACAAAGATATATAACATTTCTTAAGAAAACAAATAGACACGTAATTATTGTAAGTTCTAGAGATAGTAGTATCTTCTATGTTCCTCTCTACTATCTCATCTACAGTTACGGTCGTAGATGTGCCATTAAAATACTTATAGATGTAGATGCCGTCCGAATAGTACACAGTGGCATACATAGTTACAGCTGAACCAGCCGTTTTACCCATCTCTCTATCAAACCAATCTTTAGTCGGCAGAACTATATGATATACATTAAACCACCCATCAAACCCTACTGGCATAGTTACTGACTTATTACCGTCATCATGTAAAGTGTAAACAGGAAGTTGTATTTCAGGCCCATCTGCCTTATTATGTTGTAAGACATCAATAGATACAGTGTCAGAGTACTTGAATCTGTTCTTGACGATGACTGAAGAAGATTCAGGCAAATAGCCATTCTCTCCTGTACCAGTATCGTCAAGTATGATTACCTTACAGCTATCGTTAGTGCAAACTTTAATTTTTAATTCCATTATACGTTCTTCACTTCGTTATTCTGTTGATTCCCATCGTACAATTGGGCTATCTCAATATCTGTTCTTTTGGTGTCATTGTCAGAAGTACTCTGCTTATAATCTCTATCAGCGTTAGCCTTAATAATTCCAATCTCATAATCATACTCAATCTTCTGCTTATCGAGAGCAAGTTTAGCTTCATTAAGAGACTCAATCTTGTTCATCAACTTCTCCTTCTCTTGACTAGCTCTATCAAGTTGCTTCTGTAACTCTTCAAGTTGCTGCTGTAACTGTTGAGTATTCTGTACTTCATCTCTTCTCTTTTGAAATGCTACACTTAGTTTAGATTTTAACTCTGTCATGCTTCTGGCAGTCATACATTCCATAGCAATGTCAGGATCTAGCTGACCAGCCTTAATGAACTCCATCATTACTTGCTGAATCTTATCTATCTCTTCCATTATCTTAGAACTACTAGTAACATGAACATCATAATCAGTAAAAGTAAAATGTTCAGGTAGCGCAGTAAACACCTTCTGTAATTTATCTCCTAGTATTAGAATTCCTGTAAGAGGTTTACGCTTCCATACCTTCTTAGCTATATTTAGAGAATCTATCAATATATCTTCAGATAGAGTATCCATCTGTTGATAGTATCCTTTAGTAATAATGTATGAGTTTCTCATTCCTACTTTAACATTATTAACAGCAGCTCTAGTTTCAATACCGTCTAACCTTTCTCTAAATACTCCAGTAATTGAAGAGCAAGTGTTCTCAATTCTATCAAGAGCAAGTTCAAAAGCTTGAATAGTATCAGCTTTTAATGAATCATCAAAGCCAGCAAATGAAGTATTGTTATTAAATGCCCTACCTTCTTGTGAAGTATCAATAGGAGCCACACCAGTCTTCTTATAAGCAATGAACTTCTGAAGTCTCTCTGTTAAATCATCACCTAAAGCTGTAGGAAGCATACTAAAGTCGATCCAATCTCCAGCAGTTCCACTGTTAGCTATTATGTTATCCTTGAAGAATGTAATCAAGTCGTATTTATCTTGAAGATGTGAACATGCCAAAACAAGAGAATATGGTTCATTGCTTCTATTAACAAAGAATAACCCATTTACTGATAATCCACATTTAGAAGGATTATCTTTAGTTCTAACTACATCAGGAGACTTACCAGTAAGAATGTAAATAGATTGTCCAATTTTAACACCTTCATATCTATTCTCTATGAAATCATCACCTTCCTTATCAACATCAATCCATTCTACTTCAAATACAGGAATTAACTTATAGTTATATGTCTCGTAATAGTCAGTAGGAAATCCGGGTATAACTTCCTTTCCAGCCTCTAATCCGTCAGTAATAGGTGCTCCAGTTGTGGCATTATTCATAGCACGAACATATATATAACTGCTATCATAATAACCTTCGAACATTTCCTCTAGTTCGTTTATACTAGAGTCATCCAGTTTACTACCATATTTATTCAATATCTGTTGCTTAGTAAGCCATCTTCTAATTACAACTCTATAACTATCCTTAACGTATACTGAATCTGGATTTCTATCTACAAAGACATTACGGGGATCTAATGCTTCTATCTCTACATTATTACGCTCCTTAGTGGGACGTACTTGATAGAAAGACATTCCTGCTACCAATAGATCTAAAAGTAAATTCTTAAGTTTAGTAAGCAGATTAATATCTCTAGACTGAATTATATATTCAATAACATTTTGTGCAGCTATTTCATAGTCACTAATAAAATTATTATTGATTTCTTCAACTAGTTTGTTTATTTGCTGTTCTACTGCTTTATCAGTTATATCCTGACCGTTAAGAAACCTAAGAATTTGGTTATTTAAATGTCTTTGTAAATATCCATATACTTCTTCAGTTATCTTCAACTCTTTATCTCTAGTTATCTTAGATATAGTTTCTTTATCCTTGCATGATACTTTAGGGAGTAGTGGTGTACCTAGATATTCATTTAGTAAAGCATCTACATGCTTTCTGATAAGAGGTGTAAATTCAATAGAAGTAGGATTACCTATTCCAAAATTCTCCTCTAGGTATCTGTACTGCTCAGCATCCCTATATCCATTATAGTAATTGTATGCTTTCTGTAATTTATACTTAGGATATACTAATTCGGATACTGCCTTATCAATATGCTCCATTAAGTATTCATCACCTCTATTGTGTACACTCATTACAACTTTCTAATTTATTATATTGTTTATATCCTAAGAAGTATAACGTGTCTCCTAGTCGTCTATCTCTAAGTTCTTGTTTAAGGAATTTAAGGTATGATTTAGAATCACCTTCAAATGATATAATAATAGGCTTATCTATATTGTTCATTCCAAGAGTAAGTTTATATCCTCTATGTGCACCTTCAGTAGTTAATAACTCTTCTAGTTTTAACTTTCCAACATATTCCTTACAATATACTTCTCTAAATAAATCTTTGATTGCTACTTCTAATCCTTGTAGGGTCATCGTACTGTGTTGGCCATAAGTTAAACTTAGGTACTATAGCTTCTCTTTCAGGAATTACTCCTTTATGCCTAATACCTCTTTCATCTACCCAATACCCAAATGGTCGTAGTTTATTATTAGGGCTGGCAACTTCCCTGGGAACTACTCCCATTAGTTCTTCATCTCCTAACATACACATTCCCCAAGCTGCTATAATATCGAACTTACGTTTATTCTCGTAACTATATTTAATAGCTTCTTCTAGTATTTCTTCAAACCATATATTATGGCAGTAATCTTCAATATGCTGTGCAATTAAATCCAATTGATGCCTAATAACTACTTCAGTGGCAGGTGCTCCAAACTGTTTACTACGTCCCCCTTGTATATCAGACTGTGTAGCTCTAGGACGCCTCATCAAATGTCTATTCTCCTTATGTTTCTCTCTGAAGAATTGCAGGGTCGACATTCTTGTAGATTCCAGTACTGCTTGACAGTCATAGTATTGCAATATCTTTAGGCATGTCATATGAGCTTCTCTAAGGGTTCTAGGTCTATCTCTATAATAGCATACAATTTTAGGCTCGTCAAGACCATAAGCTCTCTTCATAACTACTACACAGAAATCGGACGGGTCTTGAGTCTTATCAGAAGTATCTTCACCACCCATATCAATACCGTCAATACCAGCTACGTATAAATTTCTAGGAACCAATCCATGTTCTCCTCTAATAGGATGCTCAAGTATTTTAACTTTACCATTTGAATTACTAACAAACCTAACGCTATCTATAGCTTCTTCAGTATGTTGATTATTAGTAAAGTTATATTCCAATTGACCTACGTCAATATGTGGTCCCATTTTATGAAGCTTAATATTAGCTAATTGTTCTGATAATAATACTGTGTTGAACTGATTATCTCCTTCTAGAGCCAATGCATCATCTGGAGTGAAACAGAACTCAGCACATGCTATTAAGTGTTCTTTAGGATTAGCTAATAGAGACTCTCTCTGTTCTAGATAGAATTTCTTAGCCTTCTCAGTATTAGTAACTCCTCTATTATCTACATACCCATCTCTAGCTACGAATGTATATGCAGGAATAAAGAAAGAAGTCAGAGCATAAGAACCGTCTTTAGTATGATTATGCTTATATGGTAGGAAATTGTAACCTCCAGGATTATAAAACATCTTACTAAGTCCATCTAATGCTGGACCCTGATCACCACCAGTTCCCCATACGAATCTAGTTCCGAATTTATTACCCAGAATCTCCACAAGAGCTGTGCTCTGTAAGTAGGTCTTTACTAAGATTGGATTAGAACCAGATTCTTCAAAGAATAGTCTATCTACACGGTCTCCACGAAGCTTACGAGGAACATCTACTACAAATCCTACAATATCTGACATAAATCCAAATTCTTCTCTATCTTTAGTAAGAAGGGAAGCCTTCTTATGCATGTCAGAATTATATTTCTGTCTTAAATGTCTCATACCACCTTCAGTATCTGCATTCAAATACTCAAGCTGTTCCCAACATTTACGGAGCACGTCAGTAACGAATTTCTCTGTAAACGCTACATATACAGTATGAGAACCCCTAACAGTAGTATATAGTCTAACTCCAAGTGATGCTGCAATTTCACTAAACACTTTGTTATCGTATAGGCTTTTTATCCTATACTTCTTATAGTTTCCTATAAGGTCAGCGCACATATTCATTCTTTTATAGAATGTTCCGCACTCGTGGGAGGATTATTACTCTCATTAACGTTCACCTCCTGCGCGTTACGGTGGTCAGCGATGAGCTGACTTACCTCGGTATTAACATAGTAACTAAACTTATTAAACTTTCTTGATAAATAGAAATTAGCATCATTATATAGATAATGATATAGTTTACTCACTTCGCTTTTAGATGAAGTAGATATCCTATACATATCATCACGTTTAAGATAATTAATATTTACATTAATATCATTCTTAGAAAGAACCTTCTGTATATCAGACAACATAGTAATTGTTTTACTACATATATCAAACTTATATCTAACTCTGTCAGCTTTACCCTTCTCTGTAGCTAACCATCCAGTAATACACCCATCAAAATAACCTCTGATGAAATGTTTCACAAGGTCCTCAGGAATGCTTGGAATTTTGAGTTCTGCTACGCTTTTATTATATCCTATCCCTAAGTCTACTAAGGCATTACATAATTTGGAACTAGTAATGTCAACTCCAAATGATGCATGGGCATTTACTTTCATACCGTTTCTTCCAGTTACAATATGTGGTGCTACGGTAAACGTTCTAGCGTCTGGACTTATACTATCTTTAAATAAGTACACTATTTCAGAATCTCCAGACTGCAAATGAACTCTTAAGGTTTTGCGTTTCTCATCAATACTGCCATCAGCGGCATAAAATCCAAGCAGATAAGCTTGT